>Ga0351971_1068_pt1 | contig 21704 bp, 20 predicted proteins | sample BONcelFGM3001F11_FD_206746 | JGI IMG/M metagenome (GOLD analysis project Ga0351971, IMG submission 206746) | Enriched cells from coal bed in the Powder River Basin, Montana, United States - BONCAT cells FGM rep2 HSBNCT.FGM.300.1.F11 ...
CAGATTATCCACCGCCATGTTGAGAATACGGCCGCCGGACTCCCGCGTTGATCCCGCCAGATGCGGTGTTAAAATGGCGTTTGGGAGACCGAAGAGCGGATGATCTTTGCCAGGAGGCTCTTCGGTAAAAACATCCACGGCAGCCATGGCAATTTTCTTCGAACGGAGAACATCGGCCAGCGCCGCTTCATCGACCAGCGCGCCGCGCCCCACATTGATGAGCACGGCGTTCGATTTCATGAGCGACAGCTTGCCGGCGTCGATGATTCTTGTGGTGGCCTCGGAAAGCGGCAGATGAATGCTCACGACATCCGCCGTCTTCAGAATGTCGGCAAGCGGAGTGAATGTCGCCTGATACCGCTTTTCCTCTTCGGAACTCAACCGGACGATATCATAGTACAGCAGTTTGACGCCGAACGGGACGAGACGCTCGGCCACGGCCCGGGCGGTGCGGCCCATACCGAGCAGTCCATACGTTTTGCCGTTGAGCTCAAAAACGCCCGTACGCTGGGCATGGATAAAAAGCCATTCGCCGGCGTGCGTCTGCGCATTGTAAAAAGGCAGATATTTCAGGCAGGCCAGTGCGAGCATAATGGTGTGCTCGGCGACACCGATATCGTTTGCCCCGGGCGTATTGGCCACGGGAATGCCGAACTCCGTACAGGCGGCAACATCAATGTGATTATAACCGACGCTCGGCTGCTGGACGAGTTTGAGTTTTTTTGCCGCCTGGATGATCCGGCGTGTGATGGGCGTTGCGCCCGTATAATCGCCCAGAACAATGTCCGCATCGGCGATTTCCGCCGTCAGCCGGTCTTCCGGCAACCGATGGGCTTCTGCCACGGAAAACGACAGTCCCGCCGCCTTGCTTTCGATCAGGCCTTTCAACACATTGGACATTGGCGCCGTATTGAGTATTTTCATATATTTTACCTCCATGTTTTTTTATTCCAGAGCTATGATCCGGGCAGGCCGCCGCCTTTCGTGCGGTCTGCCGATTTCTTCCGGCATACCTTCTTAACGGACGACGGAATCATATCATCCCCGCGGCAATGATTAATCCGGGAACAATCACCGGATCATCCCCAACTCCCGGAACCGGAATCCAATCGGGAATCAGCAACCTGGCAGCAAGCTGTCGAGGTATGATATGAACGTCATAGTATCGCAGCAAGCGGCAGGAAATTAACACTCATCCCGCTTAAGCGGGATTAATTCTGCGCCGACTCCTGAATCTTGCTGCGCACAAAATGAATATGCATGCGCAATCCATAGAATTGATCGCCATAGGAGGCGGGCACTTTCATTCTGTTGACGTCGGCTTCGATTTCATTAATCCGCCCCACCAGTGCATTCACGTTTCCGGACTTCCCGGATTTCATCGACGCCTGCTCCACGATCAGCAACAACCGGTACCAACGGTTGATGCGCAGCTGCATACGCCAGCGCAGGATAGCCGGAATGCTTTTCATTCCGGGAATCAGAATAATGATGAGCGGAACGAATACAACCAGAATCCGGTTTACGAGACTGGCAAGCCAGAAAGGCAGGTAGCGGTAGAAAAAGCCTTTGCCCGATTTGTAAAAGCGTTTGGCGTCGGCGCTGATTTTGTATTCGTTTTCCAGAGAAACCGGGAAATCTCCGCGATTTTGAAAGAGTGCGGCGCGGCCGTGGATTTCGACGGCGGCCTCAAGCAACAGGTCGGACAGGGCCGGATGCAGATTGTCTCTGGCAATGAGTTCAACCGTGGGCGAGACGAGCGTCACATCCCGGGCCGGAATATTCTTTCCGAACTCCATAGCGCCTTTCGGCATCGTCAATTTATTGAGGTAGCCGATACGACGGACATAGGCATCGGCCTGAGTGAAATTGACCAGCCCGATTCCCGGCGTCCTGAGGAGCGAGCGCATGGTTTGCGACGAAGCGGAATCCGCCGCAAGGAAGATGGCATCCGCTTTTCCACCGAGCAGGTCTGCCGCCGCTTTCTCGCCTTCATCATCCAGGAACGTCGTTGGGCCGCCCGGTTCGATTCCGTTTACGGAAAGCAGCGCCAGGGCCAGCTTCCGCGTTCCACTGCCTTCGCGTCCGACAGCGATGCGCGCACCCGCCAGCTCCGATAAGATCTCGACCGGATGCGGCAGGCGGTGAAAAACCAGGAGCGGCTGATAGGAAACGCTCCCCAGTGAAACCAGGTGCTCAATGTTCTGCCCTTTGGCGAGCCCCGCCTGCACGAATCCGATATCCACTCTGACCGAGGGATCCGTCAGACGCCGGAGGTTTTCAACGGAACCGGCCGAAGACAGAATGACCAGCTTCACACCGTCGCGGGCCAGGATTTTCGCGTATTTTTCGGCGACGCTGTAATAGGCGCTGCCTTTTTCTCCGCTGGTCATGACGATCGTTTTAGGAGGCGCAGAATGGAAAAACCAGAAACCGGCAAAAAGAATGACCGCCGCCACCAGAATCATCGCGACGATGGATGCCGTACGGCCGATGCCGAAATAGTCCATGAACACGGATAAAACTTTATCGAACCCTGTTTTGCCGTCTGTACTCATGAGGGCGCCTCCAGAGCCGGACACAACTCGGGGTGCCTCCGCATACCCAGGCTTCCCTCGGTCCGGCCGATTGTTACTTCAGAGCTTCACGAATGGCTTGCGCCATTTCCCTTTTTTCAAAAATCCTTTCAATGGCATCGCCCAGTGCAATAGTTGCCTGATCCCCCATTCGTTTTTCCGCAAAAGACACATGCTCGAGTGACGTCGAGGCTTCCACGGTGGCATGGTATAATATTTTTTTACGGACTGTGTCCGCGATGTAAACGGTCATCTTTAATTTCGTCGTGTAGGTATTGGTGGGAAACGCGCGCCGGCAGTCGACGTCCATGTCTGTGATGGCGCCGCCGATCAGCACCTTGCTGTTCGCCGCCTGGGGAATGGTGCCTTCCCGCAGATTCCAGAGTTCGCCGACACCGGATACGTTATAGCCGGCTTTCCTCAAATATTGCCTGATACCGTCCGCAACGGCCTGCGTCGGCCGGGTGCGCTTCGGCAGCACCAGCACTTTCATACCGTTTCTTTCGATAACGCGACCGATGACCAGCGGATCGTCTATTTTGCGCGTATCGGTAAACTCGGCAACGCCGATGATTGTCTGCAAAGCCTTTTGATCCGGTTTCAAGTAGGGAGGGATCATCGCATCTTTTGCATCATAACCCATATCGACGGAGTAAATCCCCGTGGTGGCGCATCCGGAAACACAAAGTGCAATCAGCAGTCCAATGAACATCAGATGTAATGAATTCTTTTTCATCGTATCCTCCTTATATCCTCCCCTTACGAGCACGAAAGGCATTATTGTCCCAATTCCCAATCCACTATTCACCATTCACCATTCACTATTCACTTTTCACTTTTCAAGGATGTGAACAAACAGACCGCTGCGCAGCTTGGGCTCAAACCAGGTGGACTTGGGCGGCATGATTGCGCCGGTGTCAGCCACCTTCATAATCTGTTCCATCGTTGTGGGATAAAGGGAAAACGCCACGGCATAACCCTCGCGATCCACCAGTTTTTCGAGTTCCGCCATTCCGCGGATACCGCCGATAAATTTTATCCGGTCGTCCGTGCGCGGATCGGCAATACCCAGAACAGGCGCCAGCAGATGATCCTGCAGAATGGCCGCATCGAGACTGGCGACCGGATCTTTGGCGTCGTAGGCGCCTTCCTTGATGGTGATGCAATACCAGCGGCCTCCGAGATACATGCCGAAATCATGCAGACGCGCAGGCGATCTGGCTGCAAAGTTTTCCGTCACTGTGAATTTCGCACTGATCTTCTGCAGAAACTGCACGCCGGTGAGCCCCCGCAGATCCTTCACGGCGCGGTTGTAATCCATGACTTTCAGCTGATTGTGCGGGAAAAATACGGCCAGTACGTGATCCGATTCCTGCACCTGACCCGGTTTCCGGCGGCGCCGCGCAACAGTGGCCCCTGCGGCAGCGCGGTGATGACCGTCGGCGATATACAGGGCGTCGACCCTGGCGAACTCATTCTTCAGTGATTCGATCTCGGAGGCGTCCTTGATCACCCAGGCGGTATGAATCACACCGTCTTCGGCGGTAAAGTCATATTCCGGCTTACCCGCAACAATCTTCTCCACGATCGCGTTGATGCGCGGCCGCGAGAGATAACTGATGAAAACAGGCCCCGTCTGTGCATTGACCGTATCCACGTGCCGGATGCGGTCATCTTCCTTATCCTGGCGCGTGAGCTCATGCTTCTTGATCTTGCCTTCATCATATTCAGCGGCGCTCATGACGGCCACAATTCCGGTCTGCACCTGCCCGCCCATCTGCTGCCGATAAACATAGTAGCACGGCGATTCATCCTGCGTGAGGATGCCGTCCTGTCTCAATTTCGCGAGGTTGCGTTTGGCCGTTTCATAAATGACGGGATCATCGGGGCGCGTGCCGTCCGGCACATCTATTTCCGACTTTTCCACATGCATGAAGCTCAGCGCCCTGCCCGCCACTGCTTTTTGTCCTTCTTCCCGCGTCATCACATCGTACGGCAGCGCCGCAACATCGGCGGCAAAATTCGCCTGCGGGCGAACCGCTTGAAAGGGTAATACCGAAGCCATAATCTATTCTCCTCGATTGAAAATACTGTTGCCGAACGTGTAACACAATGGCATAATCAGGGCAATATCAAATTGAAGATATCTGCGAAATGAGGAGGATGCATTAGTGAAATATACGCTTGTTTTCATTCACGGCATGGAGAGCACGTCCCAGGGAACAAAAGGACAATATTTTCGTAAGTTATTTCCGCAAATGATCATCGAAGACTATACCGAGGATTTTGAAGCCAGGATGCTTAAGCTTACCAAAATTCTTCAAGGCAAAGATAATTTGATTCTCGTGGGATCAAGCTATGGCGGACTGATGGCGGCTCGCTTCGCGCTGGACCATGAACCGCAGGTCCGGAAACTGATTCTGCTCGCTCCCGCGCTGAATATAGAAGGATTCGAAAATACCGTAAAGCGAAAGCTGCAAGTCCCGGTGGTCCTCTATCACGGGACAAAAGACGATGTGGTCGATCCCTACGTCGTCAGGAAAATTGCGGAAAAGACATTCGCCCGCTTGGAACATCACTTTGTGAATGACGACCATCCGCTTACGAATGTATTTCCGACACTGCCCTGGCCTGCGCTCCTGGACATTCAGGGCGAAGAAAATAATTAAGTGCTATGTTCCTCCAACGCCCGGATTGAAAGCGCGCCTGTATACATCGACGGACGCTGAATGCAAGGGCGTCCCATCATAGGTCAGTTCTCTAAGAAGCGGCTGATTTCCTCGGGCATGGGAAACCAGGTCGCCAGGGCACGGCCGACGATTTGTCCTTTAGCGTTAAACAGGGCGGCTCCAGCGTATAATTTCCTTCCATCGTTCCCAACGGGCCAGGCGGCCACGACACACGGCTCGCCCGAACGGAGAGGCCTTTCTATTCGGCCGACCAGCCTTCCCAAGAAACCGGGTTTCGTATCGGTCAGTTCCCAGAGGGCGTAGGCCCCAGGACAGTCGAGGGCCGTCCAGATGAATTCGGGTCGGACATCCCCTTGCTCGTCGCCATACTCCGCTGCCGGCGTCCAGGGAGCGGCAACCATGTTCCGGCCGGCAACAAGGCCGGGGTGTATCTTAAGGCCTTCCCCGCAAGGCACATCGGCGCCGCAGCAAAAACAGATGGGGTGAATGCCGTGCCCCGTCACGTGGCGATAAGGCGTCGGTTTCAGGGCAATAGACGCCCGGGCAGCCCCGACGGCTTCTTCATAACTCGGAGCGTCGGGTACGGCAAGATCCATAACGCCCGGCTTTGCCTGGATGATCACCTGATCGCCATCCATCAGATAAAAACTTCCGTCGCCATTAGAACGGATTTGCAGTTCCCGATCAAGGGGTGTGGGGAGTTTGATCATGACGTCGGTCGTGCCCTTGATATATTCGGCGAAGAGGCTGCAAACATATCCGCCGTTGGCGATGGCCGGCGGACCTTTATACTTCGCCGGTATGGTAACGCTGCATAGTGTTTTCAGATTTGATTGTTTACTTTCCTGAAACATTAAATTGTTTTATTCCTTTCATAGTCATACTGCCGGACGAAACGCAGAGTTGCTCATCCGGAAAACGGACAGGCATCTCTTGCTGATCATATTTTGTTTGTCAATATTTTTTTCACTGATTCCTGGCACCGTGAATTGCAGAGTCCTCTGGAGATCAGGGAACAAAAGGAACGGCTGTATGAGTTCACGAATCCGGGGTCTAGTCTTTGTAAAAGGCCTTGACGAGTTTCAGATATTCGGCCAGGTGTTTGCGGCTGACGACAAAAATATGCCCGATATTTTTTTCGATCGTCCGGTTGAGCTGCCCGCCTGTGAAACGGACATTCCCTTTGTCCACCTGCCCCCACGTCTCTCCGGCCACACAGGACCCGGCAGGCGCGATCGGATCCCTTGATCCTTTATAATCAAAAATGCGCACGCCCGCTTTTTTCAGGATATTCATATTCACCGGTTTACCATCAAATTTGGGATCGGCTGAGGGCAGGCAATATTTCCCCTCATAAATCTGGTTGCCGATGAATATATTTTGAATCCACTGGATGTGCGCGGTGATGGGGAATTTTGTTCCGTGCGTCAGCCAGTAAAGAAACGGCGCTGCATCCCGGATGGCCTCTTTTGATTCGGCCCGGCCGTAGAAACCCAAAACGACCGTATACTGGACACCGGGCTGAATTTCATTCATCCCGGCTTCGATGATTTGCGGCGGGATATTGACGGCACCGAAAAGTTCTTTCATCAGATACGGATCGTAGTCGCGGCGGATGAGCGAGCGAATCGGCGCATGTCCGCTTTCATCGTCGTTAAATTTTACCGGCGACGCCATCAGAGCGACTTTCCTGATGTCCATCGGTTTCCCCGCCGCCAGCAGTTCCTCGGCCCGCCTGGCCAGATACGGCATGATCAGCGTGCCGCCCATGCAATAGCCCATAATATATATTTCTTCGCCCGGATGCCGTTTGTGGATCATTTCAATATAAAGGTCGGGAATGATCTTCCCATAGAAGTCCAACGTGAGCTCGGTTTCCTCCCACCCCGGATCACCGTGATCGACCAGATAAATATCGTAGCCCGCCTTTAGCATCGCCTCGACTACGGATTTGCCGGGCGCCAGGTCGAACAGCTCCGGCCGGTTGATGAGCGGCGTCACCATGTAAATGACCTTCCCGTTGCGCTTCGTACCTTTGGGAACAGGATAATGGCGCAGCCGGACGCGGTGAAGTGTTGAACCCTCCACATATTCATAGATCGAACAGCCGATATTACCGGCGGTTTCTCTTTCGGAATATTCCTTGATATCGAACGCATTTTCACTCACCAGATTTTCGAAGCGCCTGCGGTTTTCAGCAAGATAATCTTCGAAAGAGATCGCGGGCGACCCGTCCGGATTGGTCTTTGCAAACGGCAGGTATCCGCCCATAAACGGCTGCTCCGTAATCACCACCAGCAGACATTTCAACAGCTCCTTCATCGCTTTGAGGCGCGTCAAACCGATGGTATTGTAGGCGTGCTCCAGCTGGGCAAATTCATCCATGTAGTTTTTCAGATAGTCTTTGCCCTTTTCCGTCGTGCAGATATCGAGCGCTTTTTCCCGGTCGAATTTCCCGTCTTTAATAAAGAAGCCGGTTAAGGTGTATAGAAGCCGGGAATAGTTTTTATAAATCCATCCGTTCACATCGGCGATGGCGTCGGGATTTCGTCCGGCGCCGACCGCTATACGCGCACCGGCCCTGACCGGACGCAATACCGTATCGAGCAGGGCGCTTTGCCACGCAGCGGCGACCGCCCACGGTCCGAAGAGTGTTACATCTTTGCCGACACTGTCCAGAATCCGCTGATAGCCGAACAGATTTCTGACCTGCGCGCCGATCATTTTGCTCTTCCACGCCAGCGCCGTATTCACGTGCTCAACATTATCGGCTGCCGAGACACCGATCACGCCTAAGAGTTCGTCCGGTGTGATCTTCTCTGCATTGACTTTTTTTTCTTTCGCCATGGTTTAGGTCCCCCTGAGATCGTTTTGCCGCCGTTCCAGGCTCATCGCCCGTTGCAATTTTCTATCGTTCTCTTCGCCGCCTCTGCCTTTAAGGGGCGAAACGCATTGACAAATATCGTCCAATATATTAAAAAATCAGCACGTTTTTGCTGGAAAAATAGGTCAGTCGCGTCAGGATTGACAACTGGGCAAGTCCCATGTCCCGACCATCATAAATGTATAAATAATTTACCGCAAACGTTTGCTATTTCCAGTTTAATTATTAAATCACCTTTTACAATAGCAGCAGTCCAATGAGGTGCCCATGGCTGACGAAGACAAACAATCCCCATTCAATGAATCCTCGCTGTTCCCGTGGATGAAAACGGCGGCAGACCTGTGGCTTAATGTGGCCAAAGCCATGCCGCCCAATTCGGATGCGACGCTCAGGACGCAAACCGCCGTGCAGAACCGCTTCACCGAGCAGTTGCAGACCAATTTAAACCTGCTTAAATCTTTTTCCCGGATGATGAGCGAACCGGAATCCGCATCGGCAGCCGCTAATTCCATGAGCGCACTGCCGGAAATATTTCTGAAGATGGCCAAATCCGGTTTTGACGCCGCCATGCAAATCCAGAATCATCTGATGGAAAAGGCAGGAAAGATCGGCAAGCGCACGGAGGCCTACAATTTCGACAATCTCGATCAGGAAGTTTTTAAGGCCCTGACCGATGTCTACGAGACAGAACTGCGGCAATACCTGAAAATCCCTCCGCTGGGATTGACCCGTTTCTACTCGGAACGGTTCAATGAAATGCTCGACAAACACAATATCTTTGAGACCACACTGGCGGAATTTCTTTCCATCCTGTATCTGCCGATGGAAAAATCTTTCAAAGTGCTGCAGGAAAAACTGCAGCAAATGGCGGAGGAAGGTCATCTGCCCGGTGAAGCAAAAGAGAGCTACGGAATGTGGCTGAAGATCCTGGAAGGCCACTACATGAATCTGTTCAAATCCAAAGAATATACCGACGCGCTGCATCGGACACTGGGCAGGCTGGAGGATTTTCTCATCGCCAAAGATGAAGCCTTGCGCGATTTTCTCCAACTGCTGCCCGTTGTGACGCACAAGGATATGGATGACATGTACAGGGAATTCCATCTGCTCAAAAAAAGGGTGAAAGAACTGGAGAAGCAGCTCGGCATTTCACCCAATACGCTGACCGTTGTAAAGTAGCCGCCTCGTTTCACTTTGGCGGAGCTAACCGAGAACCTCCGGAAGGAAATATTTTTCCATGGACACAACAAAGATTCCCATCGACCTCATCCTGGAACGAATGGCCGAAGACGCGGAAAAGGCCCAACAGCGCGCGTCCAGGGCTTCCGACGTTCTGCTTAGCGAACTCAACTATCAACTCGGCTCAACGCCTTACGAAATCGTGTATGAAGAAGACCGTGTCAAGGTCAAGCATTATTTCCGCAATGAAAATGCGGAAACCAGGTTGAAAGCTCCCCTGCTGGTGGTTTATGCACTCATCAACCGCGAGACCATGCTCGATTTACAGCCCGATCGCAGCGTTGTGAAGACTTTTCTGCAGGAAGGCATCGATCTGTACATGGTGGATTGGGGCTATCCCACGCGCAAGGATCGTTTCCTGACCATTGATGATCACGTGAACGGCTACATGAACAACATCGTCGATTTTATCCGCAAAAAGCACAATGTCCCGAAAATAAATCTGATGGGAATTTGCATGGGCGGTACATTCTCCGTCATGTACGCCGCACAGCACCCGGAAAAAATCAAGAATCTGATTACGACCGTCACGCCTTCCAACTTCGACACGGACAAGGGCCTTTTGCATGTCTGGATGAAAGACATCGACACCGACCGGATGATCCGGACCTTCGGCAATATCCCCGGCGATTTGATGAATTTTGGTTTTCTCCTTTTGAACCCGGCCCGCCTGATGATCGACAAGTACGTCGGCTTCATGGAAAACATGGACAACAGGGATTTTGTGGAAAACTTCGTGCGCATGGAGCGCTGGATCTTCGACAGTCCCGACGTTCCGGGGGAAACGTTCCGCCAGTTTGTGGAAGACTGCTATAAAAGGAATCTGCTGATTCAAAGCAAAATGCGCCTTGACGGCAAGCTTGTGGACTTGAAAAAGCTGACCATGCCGCTTTTGAATTTCTTCGGCCAGTATGACCATCTCGTCCCGCCGGAAGCCTGCAATCAGCTGACCCAAGCCATTGGAAGCCGCGACGCGGAGGATGTCTGCCTGGAAACCGGCCATATCGGCATTTATGTCAGTTCCAAATTCCAGAGGCAATTCGCGCCCAGGATCGCGCGATGGCTCAAAGAGCGCGACCGGGACGAGACGGACGCGCCGGTGGCGATGTCGCAGCCCGTGTCCGGCAAAAAAGACCCGGCGGTCAAAAATAGAGCGAAACCCGGGAGATCAGCAGCCAAGAAAAAGAATCCGGCAAAACCGGCACGGGTGAAGAAAAAAGCGGCGGGAACACGGAAAAGCACTCATCGGGCGCCTTCCGGTAAAAATAAGCTGTCGCTTATCCAGAGAATTGCTGATGCCATATAGACAGGGGGAGAGAAAAATATGTCTACTGAAGAAAGTTATTTTCGAGCTTTGAGCAAACTGAGCCGGGATATGGCGGCAACGGATGACTATCTCAAAATGGGGCACCTGCTCGTGTCCACAGCGGTGAAAACCCTGAAGGCCAAGGCAGCCGTCATCTTCCTCATGGATGAAAATTCGGAGGACTCGATCAGCAGCAACGCGGTCGTCCAGGTCGGGCTCTCCGATAAATATATCCATGCGGGACCCGCACACGCCGTCAAAATCAGCCCGCAACTGCAGGAAGACGGCTACATGTATTTCCGCGACGCAACAACGGACAAACGCCTGATGAACCGGGAGGCTAAAAAAGCGGAAGGCATCGGATCCATTCTGTCCGTACCGGTCTTGGACAAGGGCAGAATGCTGGGCATTCTGAGCCTTTATACCAAAGACATCCGCAAATTTACCAAAGGTGAAATCGATTTTCTCTCCATCCTGGCCGAGCATGGCGGCTCACGGATTGAAAATGCCCTCCTGATTCAGAGACTGCGCAACCAATCCCGTATTTTTCTGAAACTCGCCGCCAGCATCTCGGAGAGCCTCGACGTCAAAACGATCCTGCAGGCGATGACTCAGGATCTGGTAAAATCGCTGCGCCTCAAGGCGGCGGCAGTCCAATTGCTGGATGAGGACAGACGCACCCTGAAACGGGTGGCATGTTTCGGCCTGAGCGAAAAATACCTGAACAAGGGACCGATCCTGGCGGATAAAAATATGGCCGAGGCCCTGAAAGGCAAGACGGTCAATATCAAAAACGTCCTCACCAACACGGGTATTCAGTACAAGAAAGAAAAGGAAGAAGAAGGCATTATTTCCATGCTGTATGTTCCCGTCAAATCCAAGGAGGAGGTCATCGGCGTCCTCATCATTTACAGCGGCCGGCAGCGGGAATTCATGGAGGATGAAATCCTGCTGGTGACGGCGCTCGCCTACCAGGGCGGACTGGCCATCAGCAACGCTTGCGCGTATCTGGTCATGCAGGATGATATCAAGGATTTGAAGGAGAATATCTGGAGTCATAAGTCCTGGTTCTAGCGTGGTGCGTCTAAACTCCTTTACACAGGTTCAGAAACGCAAGACGTTAGAAGAAGGGGTTGCAACCACCCTTGCGGGTGGCAAGGCCCCCTGTTCTATGGGGATTTAAGTCAATCATGGTCATGCGACACAACCAGGATATGTAAAGAAACGTTGGACGCATTACATTATTATCATACACGGCATTCACTAAAGGAGGTAGAGTTGCAATGATCACAGGGAAAAGTATCGACCGGCTTCAAGTCGGAGACGCGGCGGAATTTGCCAAAACCGTGACGGAAACGGATATCTATTTATACGCGGGCATCACCGGAGATTTCAATCCGGCCCATGTTAATGAGGCTTACGCGAAAAACACATTTTTCAAAACCCGCATCGCTCACGGGATGCTGACGGCGGGTTTCATCTCCGCCATTATCGCCAATCAGCTGCCCGGCCCCGGAACCATCTACCTGAAGCAAGAATTGAGTTTTCTGGCGCCGGTGCACATCGGCGACACCATCACGGCGCGCGTTGAAATTCTGGAACTGAATGTTGAAAAAAATCGCGTCCGTTTGAAAACCGCGTGCGTGAATCAGGACGGTGTGATCGTGCTTCAGGGCGAGGGGATGGTCAGTCCGCCCAAGGCGCCCAAAGCCGGATAGGATTATTCAGCCGGTATTTGTTATGCCCGAAATTAAGAAAGCCGCCCCGACGAATCGAGGCGGCTTTCTTAATGAAACCGAAAGGGCTTACTTTTTCGCAAAAAATGTTTCCACCTTCTTGAAATTCTCATCGGCAGCGGCTTTAAATTCCTCGCGGCCCTTCTTGTAGGTTTTGATCCAGTCATTAACCAGCTTCTTGCCCTCCTCCGGGAAAAAAGCCGTCTGCTCCATCATGGCGGAGACCATTTTTTCCGTCTGGTCCTGAATAACGGCCATGGCCTCAAACGAATTATCAAAAGCTGTTTTGTTAAAGTCCACCATTTGTTTTGCAATCTGTTTAGGTTCCATTGTTTCCTCCTTATTTCTTTGGTTTTTGTTTATCTTGCAATTTTTCATTTTGCCTTGAGCTAATTATAAACAGTATTTCTTCCTTGTCAATAAATTTTGTTGCACTGCAATATATTTTATTTATAATCAATCATTGTGATTATTATTTATTATACACATATTTACAAATACTTAACAGTTATTTATCTTACCATAAGAAATGATAAATAATATTTTATGTTGCAATATTAATCGTAATTGCGTAAGCAGCATACAAGGAAATTAATTATGGACAAAAATATTCTGCTGCTTAAGAAATATACCAACCGCAGGCTTTACGACACAGAGAAGAGTGCATACGTAACGCTGGATTACGTTACCGACATCATCCGCCGGGGAAGACCCATTCAAGTGACGGACGCCAAGACCGGCGAAGATGTCACTTCGGCAATCCTGACCCAGATCGTTCTGGAAGAAGCACGCAAAAAGAAATATTTACTGCCTCCTCCGCTTCTGTACCTGATTATTCAATACGGTGAAAATGTGCTCACCGATTTTTTTGAGAAATATCTTGAGCAGACCATCCGTAATTATCTGTTGTTCCGGAACATGGCCGACGATCAATTTAAGAAATGGCTGGAATACGGAGAGAATTACGCCAAAGTGAATCCACAGGAGATCGCGGGTTTGTCGCCCATGAAACCCCTTTTCGATTTGTTTAACCCGAACCCTGCTGATAAAAAGTCCAAAAACAAATCATAATTCTCAATCTTTTATGAAGCCGGCCGGAATCGCCAATCCCCAGCAAGTATTGCCTTGACATTATGCTTTGCATCTCTTAACATGCCGCAAATTTGGAAGGTTTTCATTTTTCAGACTATGTATTCGAAAAAAATAGTGATTCGCTATACGCCGGAGATTGTTCAGCAGCCGGTCATTTATCTCCTGGCTCAAAAACACAACCTCGTCTTTAATATTCTTAAAGCCAGAATCTTTCCGAGGCGCGAAGGTGTGATTGTGCTGGAACTATCGGGTCAAAAGGAAGATTTTGACCGCGGTATCCGTTTCCTTAAGGAAATGGGGCTGAAAGTCGAGTCCCTTTCCAAAAGCGTTTACCAGAATATCGACAAATGCGTTCATTGCGGCGCCTGTACGGGATTTTGTCCCACCAGCGCCCTATCCTTCGAAAAACCGACGCAAAAAGTTTTATTTGATGCCGAAAAATGCAATGGCTGCGAGCTGTGTGTTTCTGCATGTCCCGTCCGCGCAATGGAAATCAATTTAATGTAATCCGATGCCTTTTTGCAGGTATCCCGTCACATTCCCCAACCGATCTCCAATTCATTTTTTGATCACGGTGTCACTTTTTTTTGGATAAAATCGCCCGGTTGATATATGTAACAAAATCGTAATTAAAAAATTACATTTTTGTTATCTGCACCATCAATTTATCCAGCGTGGAGCGCGGTTAATCCAAGGACAGGGAGGCATGCAATTCTCATGAGTATCGTGAAAGCCGGATTTGATAATGAAAAATATATTACGCAACAGACGGAATCCATCTTAAAACGCGTCGAACGGTTCAACAATAAACTGTATCTGGAATTCGGCGGCAAGCTGCTCTATGACTACCACGCCGCCCGTGTCCTGCCGGGGTATGACCCCAACGTCAAGATGCGGCTCATCAAAGAACTGAAAGACCGGGCGGATATTTTACTTTGCATTTACGCCGGTGATATCGAGCGGAAAAAGATCCGAGCGGATTTCGGCATCACCTATGATGCCGATGCCATGAAACTGATTGATGACCTGCGCGGCTGGAATATCAACGTCATGGGCGTCGTCATTACCCGTTTTGATAATCAGCCGTCTGCCGTTTTGTTCAAAAACAAGCTGGAGCGCCGGGGCATCCGGGTCTTTACGCACCGCTTCACGAAGGGGTATCCGACCAATGTGGATTTGATTGCCAGCGATGAAGGCTACGGTGTGAATGATTACATCCCGACCGATAAGCCTCTGGTGATCGTGACAGGTCCCGGACCCGGCAGCGGAAAGCTTGCGACCTGTCTGTCCCAGCTGTATCACGATTACAAAAAAGGTATCAAATCCGGTTACGCCAAATTTGAAACTTTCCCGATCTGGAATCTTCCGCTCAAGCATGCCGTCAACGTAGCCTATGAAGCGGCCACCGCCGATATTCGCGATTTCAACCAGATCGATCCATTTCATTTGGATGCCTACGGCGAAGCCTGGGTCAATTACAACCGCGACGTGGAAGTTTTTCCGGTCCTCAGGCGGATTCTGGAGAAAATCACCGGCGAAGCGTCCTTTTACAAATCGCCGACCGACATGGGCGTCAACCGCGCAGGGTTTGCCGTTATAAATGACGATATCACCAAAGAGGCATCCCGACAGGAAATCATTCGCCGCTATTTCCGCTACCGCTGCGAATATGCCATGGGATTTGCCGATAAAGAAACCGTTCAGCGCGTGGAATTATTTCTGAACGACTTTAACCTCAAACCGGAGGATCGGCGAGTGGTGATTCCGGCGCGCCAGGCAGCCGAGAATGCGCGCGACCGCAATCGCGGGAATGAAGGTATTTTCTGCGGCGCAGCGATCGAACTCGCGGACGGCTCGATGATCACAGGCAGCAACTCTCCGCTCATGCACGCAGCGTCCAGCGTGGTTATCCATGCCATCAAGCATCTGGCGGGCGTTCCCGACAAAATTAAACTGCTGCCGGCAAACATCACCGGTTCGATCGCCAAACTCAAAACGGAAATTCTCGGGGAAAAAAACGTCAGTCTCGACCTGGAGGAGGCGCTGATTGCGCTCAGTATCAGTGCCACCACCAATCCGGCAGCGGAACTGGCCATGGAAAAATTAAAGGAGCTGGCCAACTGCGAAGTTCACATGACCCACATCCCCACGCCCGGCGATGAAGCAGGTTTGCGACGCCTGGGCGTAAATTTGACCACCGACCCGAATTTTTCGACCAATGATCTTTTTATTACGTAAGGAAATTACTTCCCGACGGTATCCTTGGCCGTATCCAGCATCTTGTTGAGATCCTTGGGGACTTCTTTGGCTTTGCCGGCCAGCGTTTTCGTATCCTCAAACAGGCTCGTGAACTTATCCCCGATCTGTTCACCTCCGGATTTAAAGTCCTCAACCGATTGCTTGATTCTGTCGGGCATAGATGAGGGATCTTTAAAAAGATAAACGCCGACGGCCAGTAAGACGATAAACAGAAAGACAATGGTGAGTTTCAAAAACTTCTTCAAAATAAAAAATAACATCAGGACAATTGCAACAATCACGATCAGAGTAAAAGCAGCAGGATTTGCTGAAAAATAAGATGAAACAGAGTCCATATTAAATCCCTCCGATATTTTTGTATGTCCGGATTTAACTTATTTTTAATATAAAATCTATCCTTTGTTTATCTTGACAAAGGGTGGGTTGACTCATAAATAGATCAAAAAACGAACGACCAAAAAGGAAGAAAGAATCGTTGATCCTCAAAACAGTTAAGATGAAAGCAGGCCTCGCGACGCTGGGCTGCAAAGTCAACCAATGCGATACGGCCGCTCTGGCCCGCGACCTGCAGTCGGCTGATTTTGTCCTGGTGCCCTTTAACGGTTTCGCCGACGTTTACATCATCAATACCTGCACAGTCACGGCCTTTGCCGATTTCCAGGCGCGCCAGCTCATCCGGAGGGCCAGACGCGCCAATCCCGAAGCCCGCATCGTTGTCACCGGGTGCTACGCGCAAACGCAGGCTCAGGAACTCTCCGCCATCGAGGACGTCAGTTTTATCGTGGGGAATGACCAGAAGCACCGGATTGTGGAATTGCTCGCCCAGTCGATCCCCGACAGTCAGCGAATTTTTGCCAGCGATGTCCTTGTGCAAAAACAATTTCCTTCCGCCTCGGCCCCGAAACTGGCGGGGCGCACGCGCGCATTCTTCAAAATTCAGGACGGCTGTGATGCTTTTTGCAGTTACTGCATCGTCCCTTTCGCCCGCGGGAAAAGCCGCAGCATGCCTGTGCGTCAGGTTCTTGAAAACATCCGGGACTTCATCGGGCAGGGCTATCGGGAGATCGTCCTCACAGGCATTCACCTGGGATATTATGGACAGGATCTCGAAGAGCCTGCGGACCTGACTGCGACACTCGAGGCGATACTGTCGCAAAACCCCGGCGTAAGATTCAGACTGAGTTCTATTGAACCCAATGAAATATCGGATGCGTTTCTGCATTTATTCGGCCGCCACGGCAATCTGTGCCCGCACCTGCATATCCCGCTGCAAAGCGGGGCCGATTCCATTCTGAAAGCGATGAAGCGCCGCTATGACGCGGCGTCCTACCAGGCGCTCGTGGAAAAAGCTCTGCTCGCGGAGCAGGACATCGCCATCGGAATCGACGTGATGGTCGGCTTCCCCGGTGAAAGTGAAAAAGAATTCGGCCAGACCGTAAAACTGCTGGAGGACCTCCCCGCGGCTTACCTGCATGTCTTCCCGTATTCCGAGCGACCGGGGACGGCGGCGCTGACTATCGAGCCCAAGGTTCCCGAAAAGATCAAGAAGGACCGGGCTGCCGTTCTCAGAGACCTCGGCGCGAAAAAAAGAGAAACCTTCTCGAGGCGCTTCCTGGGCAAAACGCTGCCGGTTTTGGTGGAGCACACCCGGGATAAGAAAACGGGGCTCATCAAAGGTTTTTCCCACAATTATCTTCCGGTTCTGCTGGACAAACACCCGGCTTCTCTAGTAAATACCATCGTTACAGCCATCGCGGAAAATTACGAGGACGGTAAACTGACAGGCAGGGTTATTCATGGATAACGATCGATTAAGGCAATTAACGGCTCTACAGGAAGAGCTGGCCTATACGTTCCGGAATATGGATCTGTTGTCGAACGCTCTGACGCACCGCTCCTACGTCAACGAAAATCCTCTGATGGAGATCAGCGACAACGAACGGCTGGAATTTTTGGGCGACGCGGTGCTGGGGCTCTGCGTCAGTGACCTGCTCATGAAGCGGCACCATGATTTTGACGAGGGCACCCTGTCCAAAATCCGCTCTTTGCTGGTCAATGAAAAGCCGCTGGCGGATCTGGCGGCAAAACTGGGCCTGGGTGAGTGCCTGCTTCTGGGACGGGGAGAAGAAAACTCCGGCGGACGCACGAAAGAATCTCTGCTCGCCAACGCGCTCGAAGCCGTCATCGCTGCAATTTATCTTGATTCCGGATTCAGCAAAACCAGGGCTGTTCTGAAAAAGCTCATGAAGCCCCTGATGAGTAATGAAGCCCTGAATGCGCAATGCTTTGATTATAAAACAGCCCTGCAGGAATTGTGTCAGAAAAAATACAAATCCGCACCGCTCTATACGGTCTTGACGGCAAGCGGACCGGATCACGACAAGACCTTTGAAGTCGAAGTGACCACCGGTGAAGCGATCCGTTGCGTCGGCCGGGGGAAAAGCAAAAAAGACGCCGAAAAGCAGGCTGCGCAAAAAGCCTGGGAAAGTCTGCATCGTGAAAATGGGGACTGATATTCATCAGCAGGAAAGGCCGCTGATTATTCCGATTTTCATCATGAACGGCGGATGTCCCCGGCAGTGCATCTTCTGCAACGAAAAAATCGCCGCGGGCAACTTCGCTCCGGAAGTCAGCAAAAGTTTTTTTGAAGCCGAAGTGGACTCGCACCTGCGCTGGAACAAAGACAAGCTGCGTAAAGTGGAAATCGCTTTCTACGGGGGCAGCTTTACCGGCCTTGCTCTCGACTATCAAAAACGCCTCTTATCCTGGGCTCAGGTTTATATCAAGAAAGGACTGGTCGAATCGATCCGGATTTCCACGCGTCCGGATTATATCAGCGACGACCAATTGAATCTTCTGCGGGCTCACGGCGTCCGGACCATTGAGATCGGCGCTCAGTCCATGAATGATGAAGTTCTTCGTCTCGCCGGAAGAGGCCATGATGCCCGGGCCACCGTTCGGGCTATGCAATTGCTGAAAGCACACGGATTTCAGACGGGGGTGCATCTGATGGCCGGCCTGCCGCATGACACGCGGGAGAGTTTTCTTGAAACCCTTGCCCGCGTCGGCGAACTGCGGCCGGATACGGCACGCATCCATCCCGTCCTCGTCTTTCAAGACACGCCGCTCGCGGAAGAATTCAAAAAAGGACATTATCGGCCGCTTGGTCTTGATGAAGCAGTCGAATGGTGCCGCCTGGCCTGGGAGGCGCTGACGCCCGCAGGCATCCGCATCATCCGTTTCGGCCTGCATGTGACGCCGGAAATGGGCAAGGAAGGCGTCCTGGCAGGCCCTCTGCATCCGGCTTTCGGCAGCCTGGTCTATTCGGCTATTTTCTATTCGGCCGCTTTACATTTGCTGCGCGTCATTCCGCAGCAAGCGCGCAGGCTGCATTTCCGCGCCGCTGACCGCGCTCAGTCCAATTTCCGCGGCGAGCGGAATCGGAACATCAACGCCATAAAAAAGCTTTACCCGAATGCGCAAATCGTTATAGACTCCGCTGACGAAGGCGATCCGGGGCGACTGTCGCTTATTACCGAAACGGGGGAGTCCTTCTTCCTGGACATCCCGGGTATCATCTAAATCACTTAAATTGTTGGAGAAACACTGTGTTTAAATCCGGCTTTATAGCCATTCTGGGCCGCCCGAATGTCGGCAAATCAACTTTTTTTAACGCGATTATCGGCGACAAGATTTCGATCGTCGCCAACAAACCGCAAACAACGAGAAACCGCATCACGGGCATCAAGAACTCCCCGGACGCACAATTGATCTTTCTGGACACGCCGGGAATGCACAAACCGAAAACGCCACTCAACCGGGCAATGGTGCAGGCGGCCCGGGATACGATTGGCGACGCCGATGTGCTCCTTCTGATGGTTGAGGCCGACGCCCATATCGGGCAGCATGATCTTTTTTTGATCGAAGCACTCGCGGGAGTCAGGGCTCCGGTGTTCTTGGTGATCAATAAAATTGACCGGATTGAAAAGCCTCTGCTGCTGCCGCTCATTGATCAGTACCGCAAGCTTTATGACTTTGCCGGCATTTTTCCGATCTCGGCATTAAAAGGCGACGGAGTCGATGAACTGTTGGCTTCGCTCACAGAGGCGCTGCCGGAAGGGCCGCAACTCTTCCCCGACGACATCGCGACGGACGCTACCGAACGGTTTATCGCGGGGGAGTTCATCCGTGAGCAGATTACACTGCTGACTTCTCAGGAAATCCCCTATGTAACGGCCGTAACCATCGACGCGTTTAAAGAAGACGAGGCAAAAAACCTCATTCGCATCAGCGCCACCATCCACGTGGAAAAAGAATCGCAGAAAGCGATCATGATCGGCAAAAAGGGTGCGATGCTCAAAAGAATCGGGACCCAGGCGCGTCTTTCCATGGAAAAACTTTTTGGCGCCAAGGTTTTTCTGGAATTGTTTGTGCGCGTCAAAAAAGACTGGACCAGCTCCGACAGGATGCTGCGCGAGTTCGGACTCATTAAATAGAGGAATCCATGCAGGCAAAACCCGTTATCGCCATCGTCGGCCGGCCCAATGTGGGCAAATCAACGCTCTTCAACCGCATCGCGGGAAAGCAAAAAGCAATCGTCATTGACGAACCGGGAGCGACGCGCGACCGCAACTACATGGACTGCGTCTGGCACGATAAGGCCTTCACGCTGATCGACACCGGCGGATTTGAGCCCGTCACGGAAGAACGCATCCTGATCCAGATGCGCGAGCAGACAAACCTGGCCATCGAAGAAGCCGATGTCATCATTTTTCTGATGGACGGCCGCGACGGTCTCACCCCGACGGACATTGAAATCGCGCGGCAGCTCCGCGGCAAGGGCAAGAATGTATTTTACGCCGCCAATAAAGTGGACGGAGCACGCCACGAAGAACTCCTCACCGAATTCTACCGTCTGGGCATCGACGAGATTTACGCGATCTCCGCCCAGCATGGACTGGGCGTGGATGAGCTTCTGGCCATACTGACGAAAGATTTTCCGCAGGCGTTTGAAAGTAAAGACGATGCGGATGAACCCATTGCCGTGGCCATTGTCGGCAAGCCGAACGTCGGTAAATCCTCACTCATCAACCTGATTTCCGGAAAAGAGCGAAGCATCGCCAACCCCACACCCGGCACTACGCGTGATGCCGTCGACACCACCATCAAGGTTCACGGCAGACAGTATCTGCTCATCGACACGGCCGGCATCCGCCGGAAGAACAAAATTAGCCTGACGCTCGAAAAATACAGCGTCATTCAGGCACTCAAAACGATTAACCGCTGCGATATCGCGCTGGTGCTCATCGACGCGGAAGAAGGCATCACCGAGCAGGACGCCAAAATCGTCGGCCTCGCCTATGAGCGCGGCAAAGCCTGCATCATCGTCGTTAATAAATGGGACAAAATTGAAAAGGACAATGCCACCGTCGGCAAATTTGTTGAAGATATTAAGTATAACATCAAATTTATGGATTACGCTCCGATCATTTTTATTTCGGCGCTGACCGGACAACGCGCGCCGAAAATATTTGATCTTATCAATGAAGTCTACGAACAATACACCCGCCGGGTGGGAACCTCTCCCCTCAATGATCTGGTGGAAAGATCCGTCCGGAAAAACCCGATGGCGCGCTTCCAGAACCGTTCCATGGGCATCTCTTACGCCACGCAAACCGGCATCAAACCGCCCACCTTTATCTTCTTTGTTCCCCAAGCCAAAGGCGTCCACTTTTCGTATGAGCGCTACCTGATGAATCAAATCCGGGAAGAATTCGGCTTTGATAAAGTTCCGATCAAACTGATCTTCCGTAAAAAAAGATAACGTAATCTCAGCCGGGCAGCCTTCAAAAACCGCCAATACAATGATGATTTACGGCGTCACGATATTGAACCACAAATCATATTCATCGATGCACGACA
>Ga0351971_1069_pt1 | contig 21490 bp, 20 predicted proteins | sample BONcelFGM3001F11_FD_206746 | JGI IMG/M metagenome (GOLD analysis project Ga0351971, IMG submission 206746) | Enriched cells from coal bed in the Powder River Basin, Montana, United States - BONCAT cells FGM rep2 HSBNCT.FGM.300.1.F11 ...
TGTCATCCTGTGAAAAACATAAAGAGAATTTTAAAGGTAAAAAATACTATGTACCAGGCGCATGGACTGTAAACCCTCTAAAAGGAGAAGAAGAGCTTAAAAAACTGGTTTCTTCAGGTGATATAGTAAATCCTGTATCTGTAGAATCTCCCTATCTTCTCATAGAACAAACTATAAATAATATAACAGAATATGATTTAAAGAACAGACCCTCTGAAAAAATAGATTTGAAAACAGGAACAGGTATAATAGCAATAAATTTCCTCCCAAGAGTTCTTTCTATGTATGACAGTGACGGAGATGGTCATATAGGGACAGAAAAAGGAAAAGACATAACCCTTAATTCGGAAGGCTCAAGGGAAACAGGAACCTTTATAAAAAATATTCTGCTTCTTCCATATCTTAAAGCTCTCGGATATAATACTGTCCATCTTCAGCCAATAACTGAAATAGGTGTTTACGGAAGAAAAGGAGATCTCGGTTCTCCCTTTGCAATAAAAGATCCTTTCACTATAGAGCCATCTCTTTCAGACCCACTTTTTGAAGAGTCTGCAGAAGAACAGTATGAAGCATTTATAGAAGCGGCACATGCCCTTGACATGAAAGTCGTTCAGGAGGTAATTCCAAGAACTGTTTCCATAGACTCAACAGTTCTTGAAAAACATCCTGATTACGGTTACTGGATAAAAGAAGGCTCCAATAAAAGAATGCCTGATTATTATAGCCCTAAATATCAATATGAAACCTTTACAGGTAAAAGAGCTTTTCCTGACAGAGCCTCTTTTGAGGAATGGTTTTACAATGAATATAAGAGTAAGATTTACAGCGGAAACTATGAGTTTAAAGATTTAATAGATGTAAATAAGACAGATAAGGAATATTCGGAGTTTTTCCTCAAAACGCCTGATACGGTAAAAAGAGATGGTGACACAGGTAAATTAATTGGCCATTATTATAAAATCGATAAAAACGGAAAAAAAATAGAAGGAGAAATAAATGAGAATATAAGAGCAGAAGTGCTTCCTGCCTTCTGTGACACACCATTTGAAATTCAGCCTTTCTGGTCTGATGTAACCTATCTGAAACTTTACAGTGACCCTACCTATGAAGAACTTCCTGTATTAAATATCCTTACCTATGTTACGGCAAAATTCTTTAAAGATGTAGAGCCTGAAATAGAAAAAAAATACAGAAATAAACCTGTATGGGATATGATTACAGGTTATTTTGATAAATTTAAAAATATGGGTGTAGACGCTTTTGTTCTGGATATGGGTCATGCCCTTCCTGAAGATCTGAAAACAGAAATAAAAAAAGTTCTTCCAAATGTATGGGAAGAAAACCTGGGAGCAGGTTTCACATATCTTGTAGATAAGTCTCTTGTGATTACAGGAAAGGTTTTCTCATATGCCCAGCCTGCTTACAGTGATGCAAAGGAAATGAAATCTTATGAAACCCATCCGGAAGAAACGGTAAATTTCCATATAAAACATATGAGAAAATTATTTGAGGAAATCTCACAGTTCGATAATTACAAGGGAAAGATGTTCGGTTTCCCTGATAATTATAATACCAAACGAATAGGTCAGACACCTGCAACAAGAAATTTAAGTAAAGCTCCCCTTAAAGACGGTGTTCCTGATTTTACCCTTGCTCCTGTAGACCAGGTAAAAGCGAGAAGAATTTCCCTTCTTTATTATACTTTATTCAGAATTATATCCGAAAAAGAAGGTTCACCTCTCCTGTTTAATCCTGTGTTCGGCACGGAATTCCTTGCCACTTCTACTGTAAACGTGGGGCTTTCCACCCATATAGAAGAAGCAAAGAGATTTTATGAATATATGTCAGAAGAAGAGAGAGTAAAACATCCTGATGCAGAAAGATTACTTTTAATGAGTAAACCTGATAAACTGAGCGGTGAATGGACAAATAAAAAACATTTTATCGAGGAAATTCTCACTCTGAATGATGCAATGAAAGAGCTAAAACCTCTTCTTAAAAAGAAGAGCCATATAGAAGTTATAGATATAAAAGTTCCCGAGGTATTGTTTCTGTCTATTTCCGAACCACGTAATGATGATGAAATTCTTGCCGTAATAGCAAATCTGGATCTGGAAAAAGAAAAAACAATAAAATTCGAAGAAGATGTCGTAAAATATTATCTTAACAGACCCTCTGTGTCTCCCAAAGAGGGAAAAGACGGTGAGATAAAACTTTTGCCTGGAGGAGTAACGGTTTTTACTTATGAAGATTAAGTGAGTAGTGAGTAGTGAGTGGTGAGTATGGTAATATAACCTGTCACTGCTCACTGGTCACTGATAACTGGTAACTGCCATGATCTGTTCCCATTGTAATAAAGAAATTCCTGAACATCATATAGACAGCCGTACCATGATTGCAGTATGTGAAAACTGCTCTGTAGTCTCTTACTGTACAGATAAACTGCTTCCTGTGCCGTCATATATAAAAGTCGAAGAGAAGGACAGAGGACTTTCTATTGTTCGACCTTTTAATATAGACGGCTTCCTTATTTTTATAACAATCTTCTTTGACATCTGCCTTTCCTTCTGTTTTATAATATGGGCGGCAAAATTAATAAGACATATTCTGAACAATCCGACTATAATTATGTTAGCTTTTTATTTAATAACTTTTTTATTTTTAATAGGTGGTGTCATAGTAGTAGCTTATATGAATTACCATTCTCTTGCATGTTTTGTCAACAAAACCTTTATAAGACTTAAGGAAGATGAATTTTTTCTCAAATGCGGCCCTTTACCGGGATATATAAATAATAAAATTAAATTATCTGACATAGACAAAATCTATTCTGTGGAAGAACTTTCAGACGGAACTCCTATGTATTATAAGATAAACTGTATTTTAAAAAATAAAGATGTTGTCAATATGGTTACAAATATTAAAAAACCGGAAGATGCTTTATTTATTCAGAAGAAGATAGAAGATTATCTGAAGGATGTAAACATATGAACACAGTAACCCTTTACCGGCCGGTGGGCCAGAAAGAACTGGAACTGCTTAAAGAAAGTGGATTTAAAAGATGGCCTCCAGGGCTTCCGCAGCAGCCTTTCTGAAGATTTAGAAATATTGAATGACAATATTGTCGGGCTTATTGAAATTATTGGAGAATATCATTAGAAGCTTTAATATTACTCATACTTAAAGCAAGCTCTCTGTAATGTCTGGCACTTATATCACAGGGATCGATTGCAATTACTCTATCATAATATTCCACTGCTTCTTTATATTTTCCGAGATTATACAGAGCAAACCCCATGTTGTTCAGGCTATAAATATCTTCTCCGTCAATCTCAATGGCTTTATCGTAAAAAATAGCAGCCTCTTCATATTTTCCTTTTCTGTTCAGTAAAAAACCAAGGTCAAGGAGGGCTTCTTTATTTTTAGGATTTATTTTTATTGCTTTTTTATAACATTCTATTGCTTCTTCATAATTATCAGTAGAATAGAGTGATTTCCCTTTAGAATACCATGCCATATCATATAGAGGATTTATCTCCAGAGATTTATTATAACATTCAAGGGCTTCTTCATGTTTTTTTATGGATGATAGAGCCAGTCCTTTATTATACCAGGTAAAGGATTTTTTATCATCCAGACTTAAATCCATATCATAAAAATCTATTCCTTCTTCATATCTGCCCTGTTCACAGAGATTATAACCGGGCTTTGTAAGATCGAAAGGAATGTTCCCTCTGAAAACCTTCAGGACAGATTTTAAATTTCTTTTTGCATCATCGAAGAAAGGGTTTATCTCCAGAGCTTTATAAAAACACATGAGGCCTTCTTTGATTTCCCCGAGATGATATAAGGCTATACCCTTATTATTCCAGGCATTTATATAATCAGGTATAAGATTTATGGCTATATCGTAACAGATAATAGCTTTTTCATATTTTTTAAGACTGTTCAGTATTACCCCTTTATTATTCCATGCTCTGGAATCATCAGGGTCAATTTCTATGGCTTTATCATAACAGGCAATTGCTTCTTTATATTTTCCCAGTTTATTTAATGTCAGACCTTTAGCCCTCCAGCCAAGTACATAGTGTGGTTCAAACTTTAAAGCACTGTCATAACATTTCAGTGCTTCTTTATATCTGCTTTTATTATGGAGGGCAAGTCCTTTAGCAGTCCATGCTCTCCCATCTTTTCTGTCAAGTGCTATGGCTTTATCATAATATTTCAGAGCTTCATCATATTTACCATGATCAAACAGGATATCACCTTTATCGATCCAGTCAAGAGGTAAATCTTTTTTTCCTTTTTTGAGTCCTTCCAGAAGTTTTAACATGTCTTTTGCAGAAGAAAATCTCTTTTCCGGCTCTTCTTTCAGAGCTTTCATGACAATAGTTTCTATTTCATCTGATAAACCAGGGTTGATTTTTTTACCGGGTCAAAACTGAAAGGAAGAGGAGCTAACCCTGTAAGGAGATGGTGCATTGTTGCCCCCAGAGAATATATGTCTGATCTTACCTCCACTTTTCCTCGATACTGTTCTACCGGTGCATAGCCGGGAGTTCCTACAGTGGTTTTCTGTTTATCACTGTCTGTCAGTACTCTTGCAATACCGAAATCTATTAACATTACTTTACCGTCTTTATTTATCATAATATTTGACGGTTTTACATCACGATATACTACAGGCGGTTTCTGTGTGTGAAGATAGTCAAGGACAAGTAATATTTCTATGGCAATTTCAATGACTTTCTCTTCAGATAAACCGGGATTACCTTCTTTAATCAGTAATTTAGCCAGATCTTCTCCTTCTATAAAATTCATAACAAGATAGTATCTGCCGTTCTGAATAAAATAATCGGTTACTTTCGGCATATTTGGATGATTTAAGCCTGCAAGTAATTCTGCTTCCCACCTGAACCATTCAGTGGCTCTTATATCATTATGAGATGGAAGAAGCTCTTTTACGGCACAGATATATTCCAGAGTTCTATCAAAAGCTTTATATACTGCCCCCATGCCTCCGGCCTTTATGAGTTTTTTTATTTCATATCTTCCTTCAAGGATTTTTCCTTTTTGAAGAGATAGATTTTTTGTAGAATTTTCCATTACCACTTACTACTCACTACTTTTAAACAGAACTTTCGGAAATCCTTTTATTATATTAAATAACATGTTTAATATATCTCCTGCTCCTGTAATTATGGCTGTAATAATATAAAGCAATATGAAAAGAGGAGTAAAGAATATCAATCTCGCATAATAGAACCAGCCCCTTGCCTTTCTTAATTCCCTTTCATATTCTGCTTCTTTTTCTCTTCTTATCCTTTTAGCTTCATCGGGGTTTATAAGACCTGCATTCAGGTCTGCACTTATAGCCATCTGTTTCCCCGGCATTGGATCAAAGCCGTATCTGGAAGTTACTTCTGCTCCCGGATCAGGCACGAGAAAGTCTCCTATGGAACTTATAAAACCGGCATTGCCTGATACTCTGTTCCAGAAACTTTCTCCTGTGCTGGAATAAGGATCATATCCGAGAAGTGATTCGGATTTTCTGGTTCCTCCGGAAATACTTCTTGTTGCGGGAGTTACCATACAATATACTGCAGAACTGTTAGATGGCACAGGTGCAGGAGGAAGAAGAGGAACTTTTACTGTTATAATTTCCTCTCTTTCTTTCTCTTCGCCATCTTTTTCCACTGCTACAAGAGAAGTATAGGGAGTAATGACTTTATATTTCAGTGCAAGTCCCAGAATTTCATCTCTCAGGGAAGATTTCTCTTTAGGATTTTCCCTCTGTCTGTCCAGAAGATTTTCTATTCTCTCCTTTGCCCATATAGTTTCTATTGCCGGATGAGACATTTCTATCTCCGGCAATTCTACATGTAACTCCTCTCTAAAATCCCCTTCTCCTGTTCTGTATTTCAGAATTGCTTTACCTTTTCCCGATGAATGAAACCTTCCGAAAACTTTAAAAATCTGGCCTGTATAAAGATCAGGCATGGGAGATGGATAGGTGTCTGACACACTTACTCCTTCCCACTCAAGAGTAATGTCGGAAAGAACAGGAGTGGAAGTCTGAATACTGAATCTTTCAATAGTATCTCTTATTTCTCCCGGGTCTGTTATGAAATATGAAGAACCTCTACCTGCTTTTGCCATTTTTTCTAAAAGATATCTGTTTACAGAAGGGCCTATGCCGAAGGTGAAGATTCTAGACCTTCCCATATTTTTTTCCACTTCTCTGAAAACAAAATCTTCATTTCCTACTGCTCCGTCTGTGAGGAATACTATCTGTCTTAAATGAGTTTTTGATGAGGGTAATGAAAGGGCACGATTCATTGCAGAAAGTATGTCTGTTCCTCCCCTTGCATGGGTACTTTCTATAAAATTATCTGCCATCATAAGATTTATTTCGTTTAATTCCAGCGATCTGTCTGACAGCACATCAAGCCTGTCATCAAAGGTAATAATATTAAATATATCTCCTGTCCTCAGTGTTTTAAGGGCTTTTTTTAAAGAATCTTTTGCCTGATCCATAGTGCTTAAGGTATCACAGATTGTTACTTCAGGGGCAAAATGAATAATTGTAATTCCATATAGTTCTTTTTTAATCATAGTGATGTTTACCTGAAAAAGAGAATCTGACAGGATAGAATGATTTTTTTCTGAAAGATGAGAAGAAATACTCTTCTGTGTATCAGATGTTATTTCCCCTATTTTTTTTAGTTTATTTTCAAATGTTTCGAGTTTCTTTAAAGCAGTATTACTGCGGAACAGTGATGCTTCTTTTTTCAGGGACTGAATAATTTTCTGCAGATTTTCTGATTTCTCCTTAATTTTTTCCAGATTATTTTGAATGGATAAACAGTCAGAATCTTTTTCCAGCCTGTCAATATAATCCAGAAAACTGTAAAATTCAATCTGTAAATCTGTAAGAATTTTATCGTAAAAGGGCGGTATAATTACGTTATGGCCTGATGAAAGGGACATAGAACCAGATCTGTCAAGAACAAATATAATTTCTCTTTTTACAATTTCTCCCGGGCCATAGTCAAATTTAGGTGTAAGATTGAGCATAAATGTACCTGTTTTCCCTTTTTCCCTGTAAAAAGACATGGTATTTTCCATTTTTTCACCTTTAGAAGCATATTTAAGGACAAAATCTTTATCCGGTAATTCTCCATCTCTGGCAAGTTCTATTTTTCTTACCGATTTATCTTTTTCTTCTATATACAATTTATGTGTTGGAGAATAGATATTACCAGCTTCAAAACCTGGGGCCAGATTTATGGATATATGGATATTTCTTTTATTATTTTTATCAGGACTTTTTATTGGAGGAGAAATATTTTCTTCATCTGTCACTTCAGGAGATATATATCCTGGAGTGATTGTCATGGGGAAAACAAATTCATATTCATTATTTTCGTATTTTATTATGTCATAATATTTCAGTTTTACTTCTATTTCCTGGCCCGGTTCAATTCCAGTAACAGACATAGTAAAGAGATTTGGTCTTTCTTCTTCAAGAAGTGCCCCTTTTCTTCCGTCATGTTTTGCTTCATTATAGACCTTTCTTGCCTCTTCTCTTTCTTTTATTTCCCCTCTGATTATTCTTTCTCCGATTTTTATTTCCAGGAGATTTACAGAATTGTTCTCTGGAAGAGGAAATACATAAATTGCCTCTATTTTTTTGTCCAGATCATTATAAAACTTCTGTATTACTTCCACCTCTGATATTATTCCTTTAATATCTGCCTTTAACACAGTATATTTCAGAGGAATTGAGCAGTTTTTCATCTCAGGCACAATAACAGTTCCTTCAGTTATTATTCTGTCCTCATAGATATATTTTTTCTCAGATCTGAATTCTTTACATTTCATTTTAAAATCACTCCTTTCACTGTAACAGTCGCATTACCGGAAAACAATATTCCTTTTTCCATTACATTTTTCTTGACAAAAATTTTATTCCGTCATATAATTATATAATAATATGACAATTTCATGGAGATTTTATGGAAATACGTAATTATGCCAATATATTAAAAGTACTCGGTGAACCTGCCAGACTCAGGCTTTTCAAACTGCTTACCTGTAAAGAACTATGTGTCTGTGAGATTGAAGAAGTTACAGGTCTGAAACAGGCTACTGTATCACAGCAGCTTAAAAGGCTCAAAGAGGTTGACCTTGTAAAAGAAAGAAAGGTCGGCAAGTGGTCTTATTATTCTCTGAATAAAAAGGTTTTAGAGGATTTTTTGAGTTCTTTTAATCATTTTCTTGACATAAAACTGGAAGATCTTACGGAATTTAAATCTGAATGTGAGAAATTATCCGGCCTTTCAGAAAATATCAGAATAATTGAATGTAAATGTAAATAGAAGTATATTTTATATTATTTTTTTACATATCACATTAACGTATATTTATGTAAGAATTTAATCTATAAGGAGAGATTTTATGTCTGAACCGGCTATGAAAAAACTATCTTTTTTAGATCGATTTTTAACTCTATGGATTTTTCTTGCCATGATAATCGGAGTAACTCTTGGCTATTTTGCTCCCTGGGTAAAAGACCTTATAGACAGATTTCAGATAGGTACAACATCAATTCCCATTGCCATAGGCCTTATACTCATGATGTATCCTCCCCTTGCAAAGGTGAAATATGAAGAATTACCCAGAGTTTTTAAAAATGTAAAAATCCTTGCCATTTCCCTTATACAGAACTGGGTGATAGGACCAATTCTCATGTTTATCCTTGCAGTGATTTTCCTTCGAGGTCATCAGGGATTTATGGAAGGTCTTATAATGATTGGCCTTGCCAGATGTATTGCCATGGTAATAGTATGGAATGAACTTGCCAGAGGTGACACAGAATACTGTGCCGGACTTGTGGCATTCAACTCTATTTTCCAGATATTATTCTTTTCCGTTTATGCCTATATCTTTATAACAGTTCTCCCTAAAGCAATGGGCTTAACACAGGGAACAGCAGTTCCTATTACTATAGGTCAGATTGCAGTAAGTGTATTTATATACCTGGGTATTCCATTTATAGCAGGTTTGATTACAAGATACAGTCTTATTAAGATAAAAGATAAAATCTGGTATCAGGAAAAATTCATCCCCAGGATAAGTCCTATAACTCTGATAGCTCTCTTATTTACAATAGTGGTAATGTTCTCAATAAAAGGTGATTATATAGTAAAAAATCCCTTTAATGTAATTCTTATAGCCATACCACTTGTAATTTATTTTGTCATTATGTTTTTTGTTTCTTATTTTATGTCTTATAAAATGGGAGCAAATTATGAACAGAGTACAAGCCTTTCATTTACTGCTGCCAGTAATAATTTTGAACTTGCCATAGCAGTGGCAGTAGCAGTATTCGGGATCGGCTCAGATCAGGCTTTTGCTGCAGTCATAGGTCCTCTGGTAGAGGTGCCTGTTTTAATCAGTCTTGTAAATGTGGCATTAAAATTGAAGCAAACATGGTTTGAGGCGAAATGTTTTAAATGAAGTTGAACAAATAATCAGTCGGATTATTTGTCAGCAAAATTTAAATTAAAGGAGAGAGATTATGTATAAAAAAAATTATTTAATGTTACTGACATCCCTGTTCTGTCTGACTATTCTGTCTTTACTCACCTGTCCTGTATCTGCCGGAGGCTGAGGCCCGGGCGGTTGCAGCGGGGCCGTGAGCCCTTCTATATGGTCAGTCAGTGACGGAGGAAATGGGCACTCCTATCAGATTGTAACAGTTCCATGGGGTCTTACATGGGAAGAAGCAAAAAAAACTGCAGAAAAGTCAGGAGGATACCTTGCAACAATAACATCACAGGCTGAAAATAATTTTATTTATAAATTAATATGTAAAAATAAAGCTTTATGGCTAATAGATGTTTCAGGTAATGGCTGCGGCCCATGGATAGGAGGATATAAGACTGAAGGAACATGGAAGTGGAGTACAGGAGAAAAATTTAAATACGTTAACTGGGCATCAGGGGAGCCGAATAATTATAAGGGCTCAGAAGATGCCATGTGTTTTTACAGGCCAGGTATGACAGATAAGCCATTCTGGAATGATATCAGCAAAGATACTGTTTTACCTGCCTGTATAGTTGAAATTGATAATACAAAATAACAGGAGGTAATAGATGAACAGGAGTATGATTTTCAAAATAGCAGCAGTAATGGTTATCCTGTCAGGATTTATAACAATGTATTTTCTAAAAAATAAAAATCCTGACACAACTGATAGTAAAAAAGAAATCTTTCCTGCTATGGTGGATTATGGTTCCCATGGCTGAGCAGGCTGTACAAAAATGGTTCCCGTGCTGGAATCTTTAAAAAAAGATTATGAAGGAAAAGTAAGGGTAGATTTCATAGATGTAAAAATAAGGGAAAACAGAGAAAAAGTTATGAAAGCATCTATAAATGTTATTCCCACACAGATTTTCTATGACTCGGAGGGAAAAGAAGTTTTCAGACATGAAGGCTTTTTCCCGAAAGAAGAAATAGAGAAAGTTTTTAGCGAAAAAGGATTAATAAAATAGCATAACAGGCAGTATAATAAAAAAATAAGAGACGAGGAAACAATATATGGTTATTATCCTCACGTGACGCGTAACGCGTTACGTGTCACGATTTAAACTTATAAAGTGATGGCAGAAGGTCAATAAGCAATATTCATGTCTTATTGACCTTCTTCTGTTTTTTTAATGCTCATAAACAACCTCATTTACGAGTTCAAGTATTTTCTCTTTAATCTCTCTGAGAGCTTCTTCTCCCATGGGAGTTATGGAATAATATTTTCTTACCTTTCCATTTACTACCCTGTCAGATCTTTTCAAATATTCTTCTTTTTCAAGTTTATGAAGTATGGGATAAAGGGTACCGGGGCCCAGTTTATATCCATGACGTCCTAATTCTTCCATAATACCTGTACCGTAAACAGGTTCTTTCCCTGCATGGTAAAGAATATGTATTTTGACAAAACCCAGAAAAAAATCTTTAAACATTTTATATGAAACTTCCTTTCTATATTTTTTTCTCTATATTTTCTTTCACTCTGGCGAAGATTATTAAAAAAAGTATGGCAGAAATAAAAGCTGTAATTACACCATAATAAAAGGTTACAGAAGGATTATACCTGTCCCAGAGATATCCTCCTATAATACTTGCAGGTAATATGGCCATTCCTGTAAAGGTATTATATATTCCGTACCCTGTCCCACCCATACCTTCAGGCATGATACCGGCAAGATAGGCCTTCTGAATACCTTCCGTAAGTCCCATAAATATACCGTAAAAAATAAAAAGTATCCATATATGCCATACCTTTGTGGCTAGGGCAAAACCCAGATAGATAAAAGCAAAAAGAATAAAACTCGCGAAAATAATCCTTTTTTTCCCTGTTTTATCAGATATGATACCTGCAGGAACAGATGTAATCGCATAGACGAGATTGAATATAAGATAAAGAATTGGCACTAAATGTTCTTTTACACCTGTATGGGTAGCTTTCAGTATCAAAAAAACATCACTCGAATTACCGAGAGAAAAAATTGTTACAATAACTATAAAAGCTTTGAATTTCCAGTCAAAATTTTTAAAGGAAAGTTTTGGCACAGGTCCACTTTCTACAACAGATTTCTTTTCTTTTATAAAGAAAATAATTATACTCACCGCAATGATGCCGGGGATCATGGAAAGCCAGAAAACAAGACGATAATTTCCTGTAAACAATAAGAGTATAATATAGGCTACTGCAGGCCCCAGGACTGCTCCCGTTGTATCCATAGCCCTGTGAAAACCAAAGGCTCTTCCCAGTTCCGAAGGAGGAGTAGAGGCAGCTATAATGGCATCTCTGGGAGCCCCCCTTATACCTTTACCGGTTCTGTCTGTAAAGCGGAAGGTCAGAACATGCCACCAGGAGCCGGACATGGCAATTATTGGCCTCGATAGTGTAGAAATACCGTAGCCTGTAATAAGAAAAAGTTTCCTCTTATTCAATCTGTCTGAAAGATAGCCGGAAAATATTTTCAGAAAACTGGCAGTGCTCTCTGCTATACCTTCTATAAGACCTATTAAAGATTTATTTACCCCCAGGACAGAGCTTAAAAATATGGGAACAAGAGGATAGATCATTTCAGAGCTGAAGTCCATAAACAAACTCACAAGACCTGTAAAAAAAACATTTCTGTTTAACCCCATTATTTTTTTATCTTCAGACATATAATCCCTTCTTTCTATTATCTTTAATATCGAATTTCAATATTGCATGTCGATATTAGATATTGATATTATATTAAATAAAAAATAAAATGTCAAGGTGTTATAATAATGATTGTGGTGATTCTAAAAAGAGTTTTTCAAAAGTTGATAAATTATGGGTGTTGGGTTTTAGGTTTTGGGTTTTGGGTTGTAAATCTTTTTAACCCAACACCCATAACCCTTAACCCTTAAAAAATGAAAATTCCTATACTCTAAATTTAAAAATAATATCTCATTCTGAATTCTATTCGATAATCGGCAGGTTTTTCTCCAAATTCTGAATATTTCCCTCCGAAATTCAGCACTGATCTCAATCGAAGTTCTAAATTTGTAACAGGATTATATAATAACTCTGGCGTTAAAGTAAAACTTTTATCATCCATATTATAAATAGTAGTAAAAGAAGGGTTAAAATAAACTATATCAAAAGCATCCTGCTGAATGGCTCTCAGGTAAAGATAATTTTTACCGGGATTTATTTTCCCGTAAGGCCCCTGCTGAAGAGTTCTGCATTCAAGGAGAGAATTATTATTACCTGTTAATAAATATTCGTCAAAAGAATTATCTATAAAAGAATAATAATCATCCATTTCATAACTGTTAAAACCTGTATCATTTCTGTAATATTCAAATATAAAGGTTGTGTTGCTTTCCGTAAGATACCTGAGACCTAATAAATAATTATTTCCATCGTAAGATTCTTTATAAAGATTTCCACTGCTGTCTGTAACATTTTTTGTATAATCATTTATATGAGCATATTCTCCATGTATCTCAAAATTGGCAGATAGATTTTTTGAAAAATCAAATCCATATTGAAAGGATTTACTACCTCCTGCTAAAAACATCAGATCAATATCCGTATCATATAAAAGGAAATAAAGCTTACCTGCAACATTAATATGATCAGCTGTGCCGAATTGTTTATTGAAATCTTCATATACAGGTACTATAACAGGAGAAAAAGATATAGTTTTTAAATCTCCTTCGAAACTTTTAGTAAAGTTTCCTGTAACCATATAGTATCCCTCAAGAGGTAACTGTGGATCTTCAGGGTCTTTGGGGCGATCGATAAAAGACACGGGGTTCCAGGCATATCCCTTTCCCCATTTCAATGTTTTTTTCCCGAACAGTACATTCAACGATGGTTCAGGATTAAGCAATAAATACCCTTCATAGAGATTTATTTTACCTGTTCCTCCATAAGGAGAAGACTGAAATTTTGAATAACTGTCAAGATAGATTTTAAACCATTCTTTTGTATAACTTGCATTTAAATCAAGATTAAGATTACAGTCATAAGCGTTCTCTCTTTTTTCCCTGTCATAAAAATTCAATTTATATAATGACGAATCTTTATTCAGTCCCATATAAACCGGTGTCAGTTCAAGATATCCTCCCAGTTCAAAAGGATCACTCTCTATTTCTGAAAGATCAAAATTATATTCTTCTTCCGCAGAATCTCCGTCACGCTGATTATCATTTTCGTCTGCTGCAAGAAATGAAGAAAGAAAAAAGAATAAAATAAAAACAAAAACAATTATCCTCTTCATTATTTAGTTAAAGAATCGATTTTACTCATAAAGTCAAAAGTAAAAACTTCATCTGAAAATTCTCTTGCTTTTATTTTTCCGAAGATAAAAATTGATTTGTATCCTTTATAAAAAGGACTGTCTGTTTCAATAACAGAAGGGCTTATTACACCATTACCAAAATCTTTTACATCTTTAAAATAAAGGGTTTTTATAAGCATTTCCGACGTGTCCATACATTCTACCTTTGAAGGTAACACTCGTTTCTTTTCTACTGTCATCCTGATTTTATCATAGGCAACACTATTGGTTTTTGCTTTAAGATGTAAAATATAATTTTTTTCACTATCTTCAAGTTTTGTTACACTGTATTCCACTGAATAATCCAGGCGAAGTATATCTGAATTATTAAATACGCCTCCCACAACAGACTGGAGACTTGTAATACGAACAGGTTTACCTACATTCGGTATATAGAGCCACATATTTTCTCCGAGTCTTAAGGTGCTTCTTCCCTTTTCACTGGCAGGAGAAAGAAAAAGGCCGACAACTTTTTCAGTTCCTTTTTTGGCAGTATAAAAGATAAATTCTTTCTTTTTACCATCAGGTTCAATATTGATGATTTTTCTGTATGACTCATAAGATTGGGGGAATAAATTTTTATCTACCTTTTTTAAGATTTCATTTCCGTCCACACCGGAACTTACCGATGATAAACTGAAAAATAAGAACAACATAATAATTATAAAAATATTTTTCACTATAATTTCCTCCTTATACATGTCTTAATGCTTTCACAGGATCTAACTGTGAAGCTTTAATAGCAGGCTGCAGGCTCGCAAAAGCAGAGATAATTATCAGAATTACCGATATAGTAAGTATATTAGAAAAATCAACATGAGGAGATAATATAAGACCTTCTATACGCCCAAAAGAGAAGGTAATTTTTATATATTTGAGTATGAGAATAATTATAATACTCAGTAAATCTCCTATTAATACTCCGCCGAGACCTATAAATATGCCTTCAAGCAAAAACAATGAACGGATTTTTCCCGGTAAAGTCCCTATGGCAGCAAGGGTTCCTATCTCTCTCATCCTTTCATATACTGCCATAATCATAACATTCATAACACTTATAAGGACAATTAAAATAAGCATTAAATTTACAAATAATATCATCATATTAATCATAGAAACAATATTGTAAAAAGGATGAAGATCCTCCCAGGAATGAACTTCGAAAATTTCTCTACCCTGTTTATCTACATTACCGGAAAGTTCCTCTTTAAATTTTTTCTTAATCTGATGCAGTTTATTAATATCTTTAAGGCGAAAAGCAATTTCACTGATTTCAGGTTTTTCCATCCTTAAAATCTCCACTGCATCATCTATATGTATATACCCGTCACGGCCTGAAGGCCCTACAGCATTTTCAAGTATGCCTTTAACTTTAAATTGTTTGCCATTTACAGAACCGTCTTTATTGGTTGCTATAATAACCACTAAATCATTTATTTTTACCTTCATTCCTTTAGCTAAAAGTGTAGGAAGCAATATTTCCCCCTTTTTTAATTCTTTCTGGCCTTCAATTATCCTGGAAGTAAGCATAGGGATGGTCTTAAACTCTTTTTCAGGGTCAACTGCATTTAATCTGATACCGGTGGATTCAATAAAATTACTGAAAATACCGGCAAATTTGATCCTCTCAGAATAATTTTCTATTTCCCAGGTATTATAAATTATTTTTTCTAATTTCTTCATATGTTCTATCTGTAAACTGATTGTGAGAGGTAAATTGTCTATAGAAGCAATATAACCTTTTCTGTGGATCTGAATATGACCCATCATAGAATCGGTTATCTGGCCTATCATCATATTTTTAAAAGATGTTGTTACAGAAATAAATACAAGGACAAATACAGTGCTTATAGCTATAAGAGAAATCATAAGAAGAGTTCTTCTCGTATAACGAACAAGGTTTCTCATGGCAATTTTAAAAAGTAGCATTTTTAACTTCCTCTTTTGTCTCTTTATTTTTTAGCTCCCCATCTTCAAGATAATATATTATTTCTGCTTCACTCACAATTTTCATATCATGAGTTGAGAAAATAAAAGTTGTTTTCATCTCATCTCTTATTTTTTTCATAAGAGAAATTACAGTAAAAGCTGTTTTATGGTCAAGATTAGCTGTGGGTTCATCTGCAAGAACAAGTTTTGGTTTTATTACAAGGGCTCTTGCTATTGCAACCCTCTGTTTCTGTCCTCCTGAAATCTGGGAGGGATATTTGTCTTTTTCTTTTATCATACCAACAGAATCTAATAGATTTAAAATCCTCTCCTGTCTTTCTTTTAAAGGAATATTCTGTACCATAATCAGAGGATATTCTATATTTTCATAAACAGTAAGAACAGGAACAAGATTAAAATCCTGAAAAATAAAACCAATATTGTTTCCTCGAAATATGGCTTTTTCTTTTTGAGAAAGTGTGGTAACATCTGTATCCAGTATAGAAAGTTTTCCTTTTTCCGGTTTATCAAGACAGCCTATAAGGTTTAAAAGAGTTGTTTTACCACTTCCCGAAGGTCCGACAAAAGAAATAAATGCCCCCTGTCCTATTGTAAAACTTATGTCTTTCAGGGCAGGGATAATTATCTCTCCAATCTGATAGTCTTTATATAAATTTTCTGCATTAATAAGGCTCATATAGATATTATTTCTCCTGTAATAAATAGTTTTATCTTTCCTGTAATGAAGAGTCTTTTATTGTGCAGGGATGGTCTTTTGTATTACCATGACATTCTTTTATCTTTTCCTGACTGCATTCTTCAGGTTTTCCTTTTAAGTTTTCCGGTTTTTCACACTTTCCTTCACACATTCTTATTTTCCCTCCTTTCTGCAGTATGTTTTTTTCTTTTCAGGAATCACCGTATCTACCTTGCTATCCTGAAAAATAAATTCTTCTGCCATTTTTTTTAATTCTTCTCCTGTATGTTTGAGAACATTTCTATCTACTATATAATGAACCCAGTAACCACGCTTTTCCCCTCTGACCAGTCCCGTATTTCTTAAAATTTTCAGGTGCTGTGAAACAGCAGCTTCAGAGATTTCTAAATGACATGCCAGGGCTCTTACGCAGAAATCTCTACTTAAAAGTAATTTTATTATTTTTAACCTTGTTTCATCTGATAAAGCTTTAAGTGTTTTAGAGAGTTTATCCATTTTAAATTTACAATAACGAAAATTCCTATTCTTAAATTATTTTTATTGGTAACGTAACATTTTCTGCATAATCCTCTGGCATAGTGTTTTTTTCTTTAGTTCCACAGGACTTACACTGGTTATATGATGTACACCATTTAGTCACAGTATTTTCTCCGGTTTTTGTCTGTTTTTAATTAAGCATTTACTTATTTATATTATATTATGCTTAATTAAAAGTGTCAAGAAAAAAATTTCAGGTATTGTAAAATATTTGCTTCTTAGAAATTCCTTAAGTTGAAACCAGGAAACTTTTTACACAGCCTATGAAATTCAATTAGAGGATTATTTCATTTCTGTCCAGAAATATCTATAAATAATCTTAAAAGAAAGGAATATACTATGTCAGATTTAAAAAGTTGGTCTTTAAATAGGCGAATTTTTATTGGCGGAGGTATTACTGCTTTTACTGTTCTTGCAGGTCTTAATACCTGCTCTGTTATGGGGGAAGAAAGTAAAAGTATGATTGATAAAGAAGGTTCTCAGAAGAAACTTGCCAGAGGTAAAACAAGAGTAAAAGGATTTTCCAGCGAAGAAATGGATTTTCAGCTTTTACGGTCTATGGGATCCGATGTTTACGGCGGATCTGCCATAGGAGAATGCCTTTATCTTGTTACAAAAATTAAAGATGGAGATCCTGCAAGCTGGACACAAGAATAAGGAATATCCCGAGAGAGTAAACTTTATATTTTTACCCTTGAAGAAGGAGCAGATGCACACTGTCAGGTTAATAATATGGCTTTTTCCTGTGCAGTTCTTTTTGACTGGCTTGATGAAATATTAGATTAAACTTTTTTCCCCGGTTTAAATGTGGAATAAATTTATAAAGAGAGGCAGGAACAGTATGTCAAATCTGGGATTATACGTGGCAGAATTTCTGGGTACCTTAATTTTAATTTTATTCGGTGATGGTGTTGTTGCTAATGTTCTTTTAAAGAAAAGTAAAGGTGAAGGAGGAGGGTGGATTGTAATTACTGCCGGATGGGCCTTCGGTGTGGCAGTAGCAGTTTATGTGACAGGATGGGTAAGCGGTGCCCATTTAAATCCTGCTGTCACATTAGCCATGGCAGTCCTGGGCAAAATATCCTGGTCTATTGTTCCTGGATATATTATTTCTCAGATGTTCGGTGCTTTCTGTGGCGCAATTCTTGTTTATCTCTCCTACAGGGATCACTTTAAAGAGACAGATAATCCCGATGCAAAACTTGGTATATTCTGCACAATGCCTGCTATCAGAAATAATCTTTCAAATATTATTACTGAAATCATAGGCTCTGCCATATTATTAATAGGAGTGCTTGGAATTACAGATGAACATAATAAAATAGGTCCTTTTGGTGCCTATCTTGTAGGCATACTTGTTTTTTCCATAGGCTTAAGTCTTGGAGGGCCAACTGGATATGCAATAAATCCTGCAAGGGATTTAGGCCCGAGAATTGCTCATTTTCTACTTCCCATACCGGGGAAAAGGGATTCAGGCTGGTCCTATGCTCCAATTCCGGTATTTGCACCTGTTATAGGAGGAATTCTTGGTGCTTTTATTTATGCTGTGTGTTTGAAACTATGGGTACCGTAGTAAGAGCTCTTATTTTATGACTTATTGACTATAGTCACTATTTTAGCTATTATGGAATTAAGAGAATAAGTAAAAGGAGTTAAGCAAATGAAAGCCTATAGTGATAGTGATTCTATATATTAATTTAGTTAAGGGAGTTTTGTAAAAATGAAAAAATACATATTGGCACTAGATGGTGGCACAACCAGTTCCAGAGCCATCATATTCAATCATAACGGAGAAATTGTAAATGTTTCCCAGAGAGAATTTACACAGATCTATCCGAAACCAGGATGGGTTGAACATGACCCGATGGAAATCTGGTCTACCCAGATAGGAGTAACAGAAGAAGTAATAGAAAATGCAGGCATAAAACCTGAAGAAATATCTGCCATAGGCATAACAAACCAGAGGGAAACAGTAGTAGTATGGGATAAAGATACAGGAAAACCTGTGCATAATGCAATTGTCTGGCAGTGCAGACGTACTGCTCCTGTATGTGATGAATTGAAAGAAAAGGGCATGGAAGGTTATATAAGGGAAAATACAGGACTTGTATGTGATGCCTATTTTTCCGGCACAAAAGTAAAATGGATTCTTGATAATGTGCCTGGAGCAAGAGAAAAAGCAGAAAAAGAAAATTTACTTTTTGGAAATATAGATACATGGTTAATATGGAATCTCACAAAAGGAGCCCTTCATATAACTGATTATTCCAATGCTTCCAGAACGATATTATTTAATATAAAAACTCTTGAATGGGATCAAAAAATGCTTGATTATCTCGGAATACCTTCTTCAATGTTACCTTCTGTGAAACAGTCAAGTGAAATTTACGGCATCACAGATAAATCCATACTGGGCGGTGTAGAAATTCCCATATCAGGTATTGCAGGTGATCAGCAGGCGGCACTATTCGGCCAGGCCTGTTATGAGCCGGGAATGGCAAAAAACACCTATGGAACAGGCTGTTTTATGCTTATGAATACAGGAGAAAAAATGGTTCCTTCCAGACATGGTCTGCTTACAACCATAGCCTGGGGAATAGATGGTAAAGTTTATTATGCACTGGAAGGAAGTATTTTTATTGCAGGTGCAGCCATACAGTGGCTCAGGGATGAAATGAAATTGATAGACAGTGCAGAAGACAGTGAATATTTTGCTACAAAAGTGGCTGATTCGAACGGAGTATATGTAGTACCTGCATTTGTAGGCCTCGGTGCACCTTACTGGGATATGTATTCAAGAGGCATGATTACAGGTCTTACAAGAGGAGCAAATAAAAATCATATAATAAGAGCTACCCTGGAATCTATAGCCTATCAGACAGGAGATGTTCTGAAAGTAATGATAGAAGACAGTAGTATTAATCTATCGACCCTGAAGGTTGACGGAGGAGCAAGTGCCAATAATTTCCTCATGCAATTTCAGGCAGATATACTTGGAGTAAATGTAGAGAGACCTACAGTCAGGGAAACTACTGCTCTCGGTGCAGCCTACCTGGCAGGACTTGCCACAGGTTTCTGGAAAAACAAAGAAGAGATAGGGGAAAAATGGAAGGTAGATAAGAAATTTACTCCTTCTATGGAAGATAGAAAAAGAGAAACTCTGTATAAAGGATGGAAGAAATCTGTAGAAAGAGCCAGAAAATGGGAAGATGTTTAAGTGAGTAGTGAGTAGTGAGTATGTATCCTGTCTACTCACTGCTCACCACTTACTTTATTATCTTTTCTTCTGTTTAATTTTTTTAATATAAATACTTTAATATAGTCCCTTTTTCTCCTGCTATCCATCCGTTCTTACTATCTGCAAAATAAATTCCGAAAAGGTTTGAAGATGTTATTCCGGTTAATTTCTGCCAGTTTTCTCCTCTATCTTCAGTATGTAAAATTATGCCTTTTTCTCCTGATATAAAACCATTTTGTTCGGTGAAGTAAATTCCATTGAAGTTCAAAGGAATGTTAAGTTCCTTTTTTTCCCACTTCTCTCCTCCGTCTTCCGTATATAGAAGAGTTCCCATGTCTCCTGCTGTAAAACCATTTTTTTCATCAATGAAATAAACACTTCTCAATAAAGCTGAAGTGTTGCTTTTCTGTTTTATCCAGTTTTCTCCGCTGTCTTTCGTATGAAGTATTAAACCTCCCTGTCCTGTAATCCATCCTGTATCACTATTTACAAAATAAATGGAATAAAGTTCCAGAGAAGTATGGCTCTTCTGTTTCTCCCATTTTATTCCTCCGTCTTCTGTATGAAGAATAAATCCTTTATCTCCTGCAATCCATCCTTTAGTAAAATTAATGAAATAGATTTTATTAAGTAAAGGTATGAAGAGACCGGCTCTTTTCTTTTCCCATTTTGTTCCTCCGTCTGTACTATGTAAAATTATCCCTTCTGTTAACCCTCCTCCCACTGCCCATCCTTCAAAGGGATTTACAAAATAAATACTGGCAAGACCTGCCATTTTTCTCCCTTTCCAGCTTTTCCCTCCGTTTACAGTATTCAGTATAATACCATCAAAGAGTCCACTGTAACCGGCAGCCCATCCGCAATTTTTATCGACAAAGTGAATATCTCTGAGAAGTGCTTCTGTGTCGGTAAACTGTTTTTTCCATGTTCCCTGAAGAGGAGAAGATGGAGAAGAAATTTTTTCTTTTTTCATCAATGTTAATTCTTTTAACATTCTTTTAGCAGATGGAAATCTTTCTTCCTGATTGTCATTTAAGGATTTCAGAATAATTCTGTTAAGCTCAGGAGATATAAAGGAGATTTTTTCAAATTTGAAAGGCACTGGTTCTATTCCTGACAGAAGATGATGTATTGTAGCACCAAGTGAATAAAGGTCTGACCTTACTTCTGCTCTGC
>Ga0351971_1072_pt1 | contig 20959 bp, 20 predicted proteins | sample BONcelFGM3001F11_FD_206746 | JGI IMG/M metagenome (GOLD analysis project Ga0351971, IMG submission 206746) | Enriched cells from coal bed in the Powder River Basin, Montana, United States - BONCAT cells FGM rep2 HSBNCT.FGM.300.1.F11 ...
AATTGCGGAAAGAGCTGGATGATAGTATTGAAAAGGACATTCTAGCTTTTGCTTATCAAAGTAAAACGCTTTGCAAAATCATCGGCAAACAAGATCTGGAAGACTCGATTGGAGAATACACCCCGGAAAAAGTCACTGACATCATGCATAAAACCTGGCCTGAGCTTTTCCCTAAAACTATAGATCCCACCAAAGATCGTGAAACTATAACCCCCCGACCAGCCCAAATGTGTCCGGGTTGCGGCCATCGTTCCGCCTTTTATGCAGTGAAAAAAGCGCTTCCTCCCGAAACCATTACCGTAGCAGACATTGGCTGTCATTCCCTGGGCTTTTTAAAGCCTTATGAAATGGGACAAATGCTTCTGTCTATGGGTCACTGCACCGGGACTGCCGCAGGTTTGTCCTTAGGAAACAAGACGCGCCCTGTCGTCGCTTTCATCGGTGATTCCACCTTTTTCCACGCTGGGCTTCCTGGCATCATCAATGCTATTTACAATCAACACCATCTTACCCTTATCGTCATGGAAAATGGCACCACCGCCATGACGGGTCATCAGGGTCATCCTGGATCCGGCGGTAATGTAAGAGGAGAAGCTCCGAAAATCTCGATTCGCAAAGTCTTGGAGGCCTTTGGAGTGGAATCCATCCAGGAGATCGACACCTATCAGCAGGCCGAACTCACTGAAATGGTAAAAAAGGCTATAGCCACCCCAGGATTCAAAGTCATCATCGCACGTCACCCCTGTATGCTCAAGTTTATGCGAGACCGAAGACGCAAGGGTGTAGTAACGATCAACCCAGTGGAAGTTGATCAAAAGGTTTGCAATCAACTATATGAGTGTATCGATACCTTTGCCTGCCCGACTTTTCAACGAACCCCGGAGGGCAAGATTGTTACGCAACACGACCTCTGCATCGGAGATCAATCCTGTGTAGCTGTTTGTCCCAGCAAAGCACTTGGCGTAAAGGAGGAAAAAACTTCATGAAAACATTTAACTGCTATCTTATTGGAGTAGGCGGACAGGGCATCGGACTGCTGGCTGAAACTATTTTGCGTGCGGTAGATCATGCTGGAATCCCCGTAAAAAGCGTGGATACCCATGGCTTGGCACAACGTGGCGGAACAGTAATATCTCAGATTCGTATGGGAGACCAGGTGTTTTCCCCTATCATTCCCCCCTTTGGAAGCGATCTAATTCTCTCTTTGGAACTACATGAAGCGTATCGGGCTTTGATGAGTGTCAGCAAGCCAGCAAGCACCCTGATTTGCTATGATGCCTTCTGGCAACCCTTGTCCGTTCGCAAGGGTGTGGATAAAGCCATTAGTGCCAAGGATCTATTGGAAGCTGGAGGGAAAAAAGAGGTTAAAGTCATCATGGTCAAAGAAGAAACGCTTCATGATTCCCGTATGCAAAATATCGCCTTGCTCAAGGTAGTTTGCAAGGAAAACTTAATCCCTGGAGTAACGCAGGAACACTACCTCAAAGCCATGGAAGATTTGATGAAGGGAAAGACGCTGGAAGCTAACCGAGGATTATTCCTGGCATAATAGTAGGTCAACCAAGCATATTCGCAATATGCTGAAACATTTCCTGGAGTTTTCCCTCCCAGGAATGTTGCTGAGCTAATTTTCTGCGCTCTTGTTTTAAATCAGGTGCTTCTGAGAGAGCTTTTCGGATGCTGTCTACGCAGGAGTTGTGGTCGTGATACAGATAGCACAAGTGCTCGTATTGTTTGAGTTGCTGGATAGGAATACTCACCGTAGGCTTTCCTCGGGAACAGTATTCAAAAAACTTCAGGGGACTGATATTCAAGGTCAGATCGTTGGGAATAAAGGGAATCAGGCAGACGTCCCAAGCTTCGATGCAGGATGGGGCTTGCTCAACACTGACCCGACCCAACAGATGCAAGCTGGGATGCTCACTCAGAGCAGTCAAATCAGCACGTTGCTTTGGGCCTGCAATGACAAGATGAATTTCGGGCAGGGCATCGAGTAAATACTTAATCAGATCAAGATCAAACCAATGGTGAATAGCTCCGAGATAGCCTACTCTAGGGTGGGGTATGCCAGACTGCTCCTTCATTTCGGTGTATGCTTTAGCGCCAAAATGGTCCCAATCCACTCCATTGGGGATGCAATAAACGTTTTTGTTGCTTTTCCTGAGTCTTTCTGCTAGCTCATGGGTGGTAGCAAATATCACATTGGAAGTTTCTGTCAGTTGCTGTTCTAATTTTCTAACAAAAGCAGGATTTCGGAGCCCTGGATAAGAGGCATGATCATCTACACAATCATAAACTGTAATTGCCTGAGGATAGTCAGTAGCGAGGTCGGGAAAGTCAGGGAGATAAAACCATAAGATATCAGGAGCAAACTGTTTCTTTTTCAGTAATTTTTGAACAAATGTACGAAAATAAATGGAGTTGATCCGATGGAAAAAACCCACTTTCAAGCCAAAGGGTAATATGGCAGGAGGCTGGACTACGCAAAGATTCTTTTCCTGACTAAGCACAAAACTCCGGATTTTAGCCCTGGTTTTACATACACCCAGCAAGGTTAAAGGAGCTTGAAGATAGATGACTTCATTGTTTAGGCTGAGTTTTCTGGCAATGCGTTGTTTGCGGGTGGGTAAATCATTTATCCCCATGGTGGAAATCATGAGGATTTTTTTATCGGATATCAGCATCGACAGAGGTAGAAGCCTTTTTTCTTAGCTTTTTCTGCATCAATCCAGGAACGGGTGTCAACAATCAAAGGTCGGCTGTTCATGAGCTTTTTAATCTTGTCTAATTGAAGAATTTTTTCATCATGATGACGATTGAGAATAATCAGGCAATCCGCACCTTCGAGCAATTCTTCGAGATTATGGCACATTCCTGGTTCATTATGTTGGGTCAAAGGATCAAAAAAGCGACACAAATATTTTCTTTCACGTAAAAGCCTGATGAATTCAAGAGAAGGAGAAAGGCGAAGGTCATTGGAAAAATCTTTCATACCCAGACCGTATAGGGCAAATTGGGCTGAAGGGAGATCTTTTTTTAGTTTTTTAAGCTCCTCTTCTGCAACAGCAAGAATAGCACTGGGTCTTTGATCGTTTAACTGCCTGCTGGTACTGCTCACCGGGAGATCTGCGCAAGGTCTTTCGGTGCCTGCCAGATAATAATAGGCATTGGGAATACAATATCCGCCGACCCCAGGTCCTGGGGAAAGGAGTTTGACTCGTTGATGCGTATTGGCAATGGAAAGCACCTCTGCGATGTCCACCCCGATGGAATACGCATAATTGGCAAATTCGTTGACCATAGCAACATTAATGTCACGAGATAAATTCTCGACTACTTTGGACATCTCTACTGCTTCAAGATTTTTGGCCTGAATGACCTGGGAGCAAATCCTGGATAAGAGCTCACTGCAACGTTCGAGGGATGCTTCGTTGACACCTGCCACTGGAGTAGGCATAGAGGTCAACTCTTCGTAAGCTTTACCTTCAGCCATACGCTCCGAGGCATAGCCCAGGAAAAAATCTTTTCCTGCAGATAAATGAGAGTATTCCTCTAGTAAAGGCTTGAATCGATTTCTGGTGGTATGAGGGGGAACCGTAGAGCGTAGCAAAATAGTCATGCCAGGTCGTAGGTTTTTGCCTAAAAAAGCTGCTACACTATCAAGCGAGGTGTAGTCAAGGGTGCCGTCCGATCGAACAGGGATGCCAACGGTAACAATGACATCAGATGATCGTTGGATGGCCGCCTCTGCATGGCAGGTAGGTTCGAATAATCCCTTTTGAAGGGTTTGAATTAAAGCTTCCTGAATGGTCTGCCCATTCCAGGGTTCACATAAGGGTGTTTGTCCCATCTTGAGTTTGGTGACGTGAAGCTCATCAACATCCACCCCAATGACAGGGTGGCCCTTGCTGGCATAAACCAGTGACAAGGGTAAACCTACAAAACCCAAACCAATAACTGCAATTGCATGTTCCATTTATTTAGACCCTTTCTTGATAGGATAATTGACAGGCCAAACCAGTCAGCACCCAAAAAACAACTGCAAGCGGAATTACTTCAATTAAGTTTTCGGTAACATTGTGGATTAAAAAAGCAAGCACTCCACAAAGAACACCATATACAATGATTTTGTCGCGTTCCTGGGAAAATTTAGCTGCTAAGAGCAAATTTCGGATAATTTCGATGAGAATCCATAAAAAAGCCAAAAATCCAAGGAAACCAAAATTAGACAAAATCTGAAGATAGTAGTTGTCGACATATAAACCTTGAAATGCTTGAGCCCTATAAGCTACAGCTCCTCCATAGCTACCTGGACCTCTGCCAAAAAGAGGACTCTCGTCAAAGATGCTCCAAGCAAGATTCCATCGATAGTTTCTTCCTCCCATTTCACTTTTTTGCTGGTACTGGTCTGAAAACAAATTAAGGAACCTTGTTCTTACAGGGGCTGAGAAGCTGGCCATAACTACCAGTAAAAGCAGAAGACCAAGCATCAAACGTGTTTTTTTAATCAGAATACCAAATAGCATTAAGGCAGGAAGCAATGCAACCCAAGCCGCTCTGGTCAGACTGGAAAAAATACCAGCCGCAAGCAATATTGCCAGCATAGCAAAGATAGACTGATGAAGCCAGCGATAAGGTTTTCTAAGCATAAAAGCCAAAGCCAGGGGTAAAAGCAAGACCCCATATGCTGCAAAAGCATTGGGACTACCAAGAAAAGAGAAGGCTCTGGATAAGCCTACTTCAAGATCTTTGTCCAGCCAATGGGGGGGGTTGGGTACTCCCACTGCATACTGGTACAAACCATAAACAGCTGTAATTGCTCCAGCTAATAAGACCAGGAGCAATAATGCCCGGTTCTTTTTTTTGCTCAATGGCGCATTAAGAAAAATCAGGAAAAAAAGAAAAGTCTGGACTACGGATCGAATGCCTTCAATGCCCTGATTTAAGCTGACATCACTGCTTAAGCTAGTAGAGAGGAGGCCAAAAAAGATAAAAAGCAGGACAGGATAGGCGATTGAGGAGAGATGAAAAGTGCGTTGTTTGTTTTTGGCTTGGTGAAGAAACAAAAAGGCAAAAAGCAACAAAAGCAAAGCTTCATCCCACCAGCCCCCCAATCCGGAAGCTGCAGTTTTAATGACGAAGTCTAAAAGGACAAATAGAGGAGGGAAGATGAGGAGGATATCGTAACGACGCCATGCTAAAATGAGAATTGTAAAGGATAGAATGATTACAACAAGCTGAATTTCACCTGTAAAAAAAGAGAGCAGTGCGAGTAAAACGCCCCCTAAAACGTATTTAGCGTCTGAATCAGAGAAAACTTTCACGAAACTAAATCCTTTAGAAAGGCGATAAAGTGACTTCTTTCAGAAAACCAAGTTGCAGGTATTCGAGCATGTGACAATATCCACAAAGCTAATAAAAATGAAAAAATGACCAACACTTCGCTCCGATTTAAACCTTGCCCAAACGCCATTTGCATGGATGCCCTAATGCTGAGATAGGCAAACAAAGCAAAAACAAGAGGTCGTATGCTGTATTGGAGGAAGTCTTTGGCTATACTTTGTCCTTTTTTTTGTACAAAACTATTCCTAAATGCTAGTTGGATAAAATCAGCAAAAAACTCTGACAATGTAAAAAAACTTTTACTAAAAGCATTTAACAAAAAACTATTTTGAAAAAAGCTATCCAGAAAACATGAAGATTGATCAAAATATCGGATAAAAGAACTTTGATGCACAATGATATCTACACTTATTAAAGATTCTCTGAGGACTTTCAGAAACAAACTATTTTCCAGTATTGGTTTTATTGCTTGATTGCATCCCCTTTGAAGTTTGAAAGGAAATGATTGCTGAAGCATCGTACCTGGGATGATGTTCTTCACTGGTCTTCCTCACTTTGCTCAGGTACTTCAATCTCAGTAGTTGATGAAAGACCAAGAAATTCTTGTTGGATCAAGCTTTCAAGCTCCTCTTCCTCAACTACTACGTAAGAGATGCCATTTACAAAATCCGCATAACCTGGGAATGCTATCACTTTAAGTTGAGTGTCGGGGTCAAGATCCTTGAAGAGAATAGCTAGCTTGAGCATTTCAGAGGTATCCATGTTGGTTTCAAAGCGTTTTGCGATAGCGTTAACTATACTATTCACTCGCAGAATACTGCGGTTTTCTGAGACTTTTCTTGCAAGTGCCTGCATGAAATGCATCTGTCGTGATATGCGACCATAAATCTTACCTTCACTGTCTCGCGCAAAATCTCCCTGATTGTCCCAACGGAAACGAACATACTGCAGAGACTTGTCGCCATCCAATTCCTGGTCGCCTTCTTTGAGATTGATTAAGGTGCCATCAGTGGGATCGTAATAATACATATCCTTTTCTACATGGAGTCTAACGCCTCCAACAATATTGACTACTTCTTCGAATGCGGTAAAATCCATCAACGCATAAAGCTTGACTGGAACTTTGGTAAGATGTTCGACGGTACGAAGGGTTAGCGCTATACCCCCATCTGAAAAATAGTCTGGATTGATAGTAGAATTCATTTTGTCGTAGGTATCGTAGTCGGGCACATAGACTCGAGTATCACGGGGAATAGACATAATGCGAACTATCTTTTCCTTGAGGTCGATATTGGCTAAGATGATGGTATCACTGCGTATTCCCAGATACATTCCGTCACGGCTATCGCAACCAAGCAAGAGAACATTGATCCTGCCAGACCAATTGATTTTGTAGTCCTTTCGAATGCCCTGCGTATCCTTTTTGTTTGAAGGTTGTATTTCTCGAACCAAACGCCAGATATACCAGGCAGAGGCAGAACATATAGTAAAAATGACCAGGAAGACAATCCAAAGAAAAGCAGATAATTTTTTATTATTCTTCTTTTTTTTGTTCATCTCCCCATCACTTCCTTTAACTCTTTTTTATTTGTTAGCCACAAAGTTATTGCATATATCGAAATCCCCAGTATCACTAATATACTAACTTCGAGTAATTGAATGCGTTTTAGGGATAAGTTTAAGGTTTTTTCAAGATAAGCGCAAGACAAGAATAGTGCGGCATACATTAGCAAAGATGCAAACATAGTGCTTAGAAAAGTTCTGGCAAGGGCCAGCAAGCGAATGCATTGAAACTTTTTTCGCATGATGACCCATAGAATTACTGCGTTGACATAAGCAGCAATGCTTGAGCCAAAAGCAAGCCCCTGATATTGAAATGCCTTGACAAGAAAAATATCAACAGTAAACAATACTGCAATGGTAACAAGAGCCACATAGACCGGAGTTTTCGTGTCTCGATTGGAGTAGAAAATCTTTACCAGAACGGCCGTAATGGACCAGGGGATCAAGGCCAGGGAGTATATTGCCAAAGCATTGGAAGTCAGGGCGGTGGAGTAGGGTGTAAATTCTCCGCTCTCGAAAAGGAGACGTGTAATAGGTAGGGATAGAGCTAAAAGACCAAAGGTTGCTGGAACAATAATAAAGAGCACAAACTGTAAGGCCCACTTCAAATTTTTAGCTAAGGCTTTACGATCATTGCAGATGACATTTTCAGATAAACATGGAAAGACTACGGAAGATACTGCAAGTGCAAAAATTCCAATGGGAAACTGTGAGACCTTAAAGGAATATCCCAGAGCTGAAATCATGCCTTCGGGAAGAGAGGAGCCAAAAAAACGCTCAATAAAAGGAGCCAGATAATTGATACCTGAGCCAAGCACCACTGGCAATATGAGCACATAAACTTCAGAAATTGCTGGATGAAATAGTCGGGGGGTCCATCGATAGGACAACTTATATCGAATAATCCAGGCATATTGAATCAAAAGCTGACCAATCGATCCTATAACCAAGGCATAAGCTGCACTTTGAATACCCATACTTGGAGCAAATATAATGATAAAACCCATGGTTAGAGCATTGAAAAGAATGCCCCCAAGGGTAGGAATGCCAAACATTTTTAATGAATTGAGTATGCCAGTCGCCATGGCTGCGATCCCAAGAAAAAATATCGAAGGAAGAGAAGTCCGGAAAATTATTATGGCGGTTTCAAAACGTTCGGGATCAAAGAAAGGAGCCTGAATTTTAATGAAAAAAGGCGCAAAAACATAGAACACCGTAAGCACTACCACCATCAAGAGGACAAATTGGTTGATAAGCACTGAGATGATCTCCTGAAGCTGATTTTTCTCGTTACTACAGAGATAACGTGTGAATAAAGGTATAAATACAGCACTAAAGACTCCTGCTACCAAGAGGTTTGAAAAAGTAATGGGCAGGTATGAGCCAATTTCAAAGGCATCTTTGCTAGCTGAAGTTCCAAATCGATATGCAATAGCTATCTCTCTTCCAAAGCCAAGAAAACGACTAACCATCACCCCAAGTGTAACAATACCTGCATTGCGAAAAAGTGCTTTGATATCCATAGGGTTAGTTTATGGTTGTGGTGTTGAGTTTTCGGTGTTTTCTTTTTCGGAGACTTGTTCAGGAGTATCATGAATGGGTTCAATGGATAAAACCAGGATAGTATATTTGGTACGTGCGGTCTCAATGAAACCAGTAGCTCCTGTTTTTAAGGTTTGGTTGCCATAGCGTATAACAGGGCTCCCTTTTGCAACACGCACCTGAAGAGTAAATACTACATCTTTCAGTTTGGGTTGAGTCCGGGAAACTAGTACGCCTTCAGGGGTAGTAACATAAACCGAAGTCGGGGTAATGACCGGATCATCCAATATCAAGCCAAAATAGGCTCCATTGGGAGTTGTAATAAGGTCGCCCTTTAGGATGGATTGAGCAATAGTTTCTTCCAGGTTTGGTGCTTTGACTTTAATTAGATACTGATCGTATTCCTTGACTGTAGTATAGCGATTGGCAAGCTTGATCCCAAGCCAGGCAAGCACAAGACACAAAAAAAGCACTAAGAGCGCATCCAATAGATTAATTTTGGAAAAAAGTCTGCCTTCCTTATCGATTATGGTCATTCTGTATCCTCCATTCGAGTTATGTGGCCACCACAGGCAGCCAGCTTAGTCTCGAGCATTTCATAGCCACGGTCAATGGTCTCGATTCCACTGATTTCACTCTCACCGTCAGCAGCAAGCGCGGCAAGCACTAGTGACGCTCCTGCTCTTAAATTCTGTGATTCTACCATTGCTCCGTTAAGTTTTTCTACTCCAAAAACAGTAGCCATACGTTCATTAAACACTATTCTTGCACCCATCCGATTAAGCTCACTGGCTACTTGAAAGCGATTTTCAAAAACAGATTCAACAATCACGCTCATACCATCTGCAACAGCAGCTAACGCCAGCATGGGAGATTGAACATCAGTTGGAAAACCAGGAAAGGGCATGGTTTTGATTTTAAAGGCATCGGGTCTGCGACCCATTCTGACCTGAACTTTGTCTTGATTGATGATTTGAATATCTGCTCCAGTCTCTCTGAGTTTAAAGATTACGGATGAAAAATCATTGACACTCACATTTTCAATTAGTAAATCGCCTGAGCTTATAACTGCGGCAATCATAAAGGTTGAAGCTTGAATTCTGTCAGGCATGATTCGATGAGTAACTGCCTTTAGAGATTCCACTCCGACAATGCGCAGGGTTTTGGAGCCAATGCCATAAATCTTGGCACCACATTTGTTGAGAAAATTTACTAAATCAGCAATTTCCGGCTCTTGAGCAGCATTTTCTATTACTGTATTGCCATCAGCCAGGCAAGAGGCAAGGATGAGGTTTGCTGTAGCACCAAAACTTGGGTAGTCAAAATAAATATGAGAGGCAGTGAGTTTTTTGGCTTCAAGATGCACCACTCCTTTAACATTGGAGGATTCTGCGCCTAATTGCTGTAAACCATTTAAATGAAGATCGATGGGGCGACTGCCAATCTGACAACCTCCAAGGGAGGGAAGAGATACCTTTCCTGTTCTTGCTAAAAGTGCTCCTAGAAGGGTTTGAGATCCTCTGATTTTATCAATTCCACTATCATCCACTTCGCCAGTATGAATATTTCGCGCATCGATATCATACACATTTTCTTCGACTTGACTGACTACCGCACCCGTCCGACTGATAAGTTGAAAAAAGGTATCAATATCACGTAGTTTTGGAAGATTGCTCAAACGAGTGATACCATTGATCATCAAGGCTGCAGAGAGAATGGGCATAGCAGAGTTTTTGGATCCGCCCACAGAAATGCTTCCTCTCAAAGGATGCCCGCCTTGAATAATATATTTGTTCATGCCTGAAACTCTTCACTTTCCTGATTCCAGTCTGCTACTGCCAAGCCCAATTGATAGCGAACAAAGCGCAAAATTCTAATGGAAGCCTTGCCATCGCCGAAAGGATTTGAAATACTTTGCATTTTTTGGTATAGATTTTGATCCTGTAACAGACTTTTTAGGGAGTTTTTGACTTGGTGGAAGTCAGTTCCAACTAACTGCACCCCGCCAGATTGAATTCCTTCTGGTCGTTCGGTTACTTTTCGAGTTAATAATACTGGTTTGCCCAAACTGGGAGCTTCTTCCTGAATGCCTCCAGAATCCGATATAATCAGGTATGACTCTTTCATAGCCTGCACAAAATAATAGTAGTCAAGAGCTTCTATCAGAAATACCCGGGGAAGATCTTTGAATACACTCTGTACTACTTCTCTTACGACAGGATTTTTATGTACTGGAAAAAGGAGTTGAGTTTCGGGGAATTCCAGTAAAATTTCTCTCACAGCCTTGGATACTTCCAGCATCGGTTCTCCCCAGGACTCTCTTCGATGCATAGTCATTAAAATCGTTTTCAGGGAGGGATCAAGCAGAGGAAGAGGATTTTTGCCAGGTACTGCAATGTCATTAGCCAAGACTAGCTCTAAGGCATCGACCACCGAATTTCCTGTGGTCATAACTTTTTTTCCAGAAATTCCTTCACGATAAAGATTTTCTCTGGCTTGAAGCGTAGGAGAGAAATAGTAAGAACACAAAGCATCCGCCAGCTTTCTATTCATCTCTTCCGGAAAGGGGTTGAGCATGTCCCCCGAACGGAGTCCGGCTTCAACATGAGCAACTGGAACCTGATGGTAGAAGGATGCAAGTGCACAGGCAAAGGTAGTGCTTGTGTCTCCATGAACAAGTACTAAAGAAGGTTTTTCTGCAGAAATAAGCTCCGAAATTTTTTCCATGACAGTTTGAGTGATAAAGGTTAGGCTCTGTCGAGGAGCCATAATATTAAAATCATAGTGATAGGGAAGCTTGAAAAGTTGCATTACTTGATCAAGCATTTCTCGATGCTGAGCAGTAAGTACTACTTTAGTTTCAATCTCAGGATCTGCCAAAAAAGCACGAACAACTGGAGCCATTTTTATAGCTTCGGGTCTTGTTCCAAAGCAAATAAACACCAAGGGTTTTTTCATCGCATTAACATCAGATAGGGTACTGCACAAAGCAGAAACGTGATGGTATAAAAAAAGAAAGCAATTCTACGTTGCCCCCATCCCTTTCTATGAAGTTGATAGTGGATGTTTTCCAAATCTGCTTCGTAAATTTTTTTACGTTTTTTCATTCGGATGAAAATGGAAAAGAAAATATCAAAAATCGGAACCCCTAAAGCAATAAAAGCAGCAATTAGGATAACGCTGGTAGTGGTTTTAAGACCACTCCATATGGATATCATCGCAATAAGATACCCTAAAACGTTGGCTCCGCTATCACCCAGAAAAATCTTGGCAGGATGAAAATTATATTTAAGAAAAACGAGACAAACTCCCGCCAAAGCCATTCCAAAAACAGCGGCTACAGGCATCATCCGAGATATTGAAAGAAAAACAATGCCAAGACTGGCAATACCTGCAATACCAGAGGCCAGGCCATCCATCCCGTCAATAAGGTTTAAGGCATTCATAAAACCAACTGCCCATAAAATGGTAAAGGGGACTCCGAGCCAACCCACAGCGATATAGGAGTTTGAAAAAACATTGGAAAGAAAGTACACCCGAATGCCAAAAAAAACTGGCACCGTAGCAGCAACAATCTGAGCCAGCAATTTAACAGCCGGACGAAGATTGCTGCGATCGTCAATAAGCATGACAAGAAATATGATTAAGGATCCTAAAAAAATACCAACAAGCTCTGTGGTAAATCCAATACTAAGAAATATTGCAAGCCAAAAACTAATGAAAATAGCTATACCACCGCTTCGAGGAGTCGTCTTGCAATGAATCTTTATTCTTTCAGATTTATCGGGATTGGTAGTGTCTTTGCAGGGGGCCTGGTCAACAATACCATAACGAAAACCCCACTGGATAGCCAAAGGGACCATGACAGCCATAGCCATCACTGCATAAAAAAAAGAGAAAAAATATAGTGGCATCGTGCAATTATTTTTCTTGGTCAGGCAAGCTAGACTCCAAATTTGTTTTTACATGCTGATAGCTGGCCAAATTAGAAAACTTATCATAACGTTTTTGAAGCAAGGATTCGTCCCAGGGGCTTTGCTTAACTTCGTTCAACCATGCAAGCACATGGTCTTTTACCTGCGTGATGGTTTCACGATGGTCCCGATGAGCTCCGCCAATAGGTTCGGGAATGATGCCATCAATTAAATGGTAGGCCATCAAATCCTGAGCTGTTAGCTTTAGTTTTTCTGCTGCCAATGAAGCTTTTGAGGCATCCCTCCATAGAATGGAAGCACACCCTTCGGGGGAAATCACTGAATAGATAGCATGCTCCAACATCAGTATCCGATCCCCAACACCAATACCCAAGGCTCCTCCTGATCCACCTTCGCCAGTCACTAAAGCAAGAATAGGCACTGTGAGTGAAAACATTTCTCGTAGGTTGACGGCTATGGCTTCGGATTGACCATGTTCTTCGGCTTCAATGCCAGGATAGGCTCCTGGAGTGTCAATCAGGCAAACAATAGGAGCTCTGAATTTTTCAGCTAAGCCCATCAGACGAAGTGCTTTTCGGTATCCTTCGGGGTTGGCCATACCAAAATTACAGCTAATGTTTTCTTTGGTGTTGTTGCCTTTGTGGTGGCCGATAAGCATGATAAGATGACGGTCGGATACATGCCCTAAAGCACCAAAAATCGCAGGATCATCACGAAACAATCTGTCTCCGCAGAAATAGAGGTAGTCTGGAATTAAAGCTTTTACATAATCAATCAAATGAGGACGTTCGGGATGTCTTGCAACCATGACTTTTTCCCAACGATTCAGGTTTGAAAAGATAGTCTGTAATTCGCTCTTCAACTCATCTTTTAAGAGCTCAATTGAGCTAGCCAGGTCAATGTTTTTTTCCTGACTTTCTTTTTCGAGCTCTGTAATACGCTCCTGGAGTTGAGCTATTGGTTTTTCAAAGGGTAGCAGGTTTTTCATTATTTAACCCCCATGGCTGAATGATGTCCCTCGTAATAAAAAGACAAAATTCTACCAATGACTCGTTTCATGAATTTTCGTTCTACAATTTTATCAATCTGCCCATGTTCCAATAAGAATTCTGCCGTCTGAAAACGAGGTGGAAGTTTTTGACGGGTGGTCTGTTCAATTACACGTGCACCTGCAAAACCAATAAGAGCCTGGGGTTCAGAGAGAATGATGTCTCCCAGAAAAGCAAAGCTTGCACTCACTCCACCAGTAGTAGGATGAGTTAAGAGCGAAAGATAAAGACCCTGATGTTTTTGGAAACGCCCAATGGCACCTGCTGTTCGAGCCATCTGAATAAGGGAAAACATCCCTTCTTGCATTCTTGCTCCGCCTGAAGCAGAAATTATCAACAAGGGAAGATGCTCTTCCTGGGCTTTTTCTGCCAGACGGACAATTTTCTCGCCAACTACTACTCCCATGCTTCCACCTATGAATTGGAAATCCATCACCCCAAAGGCCAAAGGCTGTGATTCAATCTGAGCAGTGCCTACCTGTATAGCTTCATTAAAAGAAGCTTTTTGGGTAGCTTTAGTAATTCTGTCAGCATAGGAATCCTGGTCAGAAAATTCTAAGATATCCAGAGCTGTCATGTCAGTATGAAAGGGTTTGAAAGAATTTTCATCTAAAAGAAGCTCCATCCACTCAAGCGCATTTAGCCTGAAGTGATGGGAGCATTTCGGGCAAACCTGCAAGTTTTCTTTGAGATGCTTGCTATATAAGAGCGATCTGCAGGAAGGACACTTAATCCAGTCTTTTGCTTCTGCTTCCATTGAAGCTGAGGGCGATACTATCTTTGGAGTGTTATTGTTGTTTTTGAATGATATCATCTTGCCCTCTTCATAAGAATCGAATAATTATGCCCTCCAAAACCAAACGAATTGGATAGCCCATACTCTGGGTTACCTTCGATCATTCCCTTGGAAGTGTAATCCAGATCACACTCCGGATCAGGACAAGTGAGATTAATCGTAGGGTGAATTTTCCCACTTTGAAGGGTAAGAGCCATGATGGCTGCTTCAACTCCTCCTGCGGCACCAAGAAGATGTCCCAGCATGGATTTGGAAGAATGTATGGCAATTTTTTGGGCATGCTCACCAAAGAGTCTTTTTATGGCAGCACTTTCCGTAGCGTCATTGGCTTTGGTAGAAGTGCCATGAGCATTGATATAGTCAAGATCCTGAAGAGCTATCCCCGCATCTTTGATGGCATTTTGCATACAGCTGGATGCACCGTCAGCAGAGGGATCGGGAAGGGTAATATGATAAGCATCACAAGAAGCTCCATAACCAATCATTTCAGCCAGAATCGAAGCTGAACGTTTAATAGCATGTTCCCATTCTTCCAGTACCACCACTCCAGCGCCTTCAGCCATTACAAATCCATCTCTCTCGGCATCAAAGGGACGAGAGGCTCTCTGGGGATCATCATTCCGTTTGGATAGGGCTTTCATGACCGAAAAGCCTGCTAGAGCTATGGGAACAATACAGGCTTCAGCTCCTCCAGCAACAAAAACATCTTCATATCCCATCTGAATCCTTCGGAAAGCTTCTCCGATAGCATTGGTGCCCGAAGCACAAGCTGAACAGGGATTAGAGGTATAGCCCTTGGCTTTGAGTAAAATAGCAGTTTGCGCGGAGGCCATATTGCCTATCATCCGAGGGATGAAAAAGGGACTCACCCGGCTTGGACCTTTTTCGAGTAAATTGGTTATTTCATCGGAGAACGACTTGATACCTCCGATGCCAGTACCAATAATCACTCCAAAGCGCTCAGCAAGAAGGGAATGCTTGTCCAAACCTGAATCTTCGAAAGCCTGGACAGAAGATGCCAGAGCCATATGACAGAAGCGATCCATACGGGATATTTCGCGGGGATTGATGAAGTCTTTGGCATCAAAATCTTTGCATTCTCCAGCTATTTTTACTGAATAGTCACTAGTGTCAAAAAAAGTAATCGGACCTATACCGGAAGAACCCTTTAACAATAAAGGAAATACTTTTTCTTTGCCCACTCCCAGGGGAGTGACCATGCCAATTCCCGTAATTGCAACCCGTCTCTTCATGAGTTTACTTATTTCACGTTTGCTTTGATGTAATCAACCATAGCATTGACTGAGAGGAGCTTGGAAGCTTCTTCGTCTGGAATCTCCAGGCCATATTCTTCTTCGAGAGCCATAGTGATATCAACTAATCCGAGAGAGTCTGCTCCCAAATCATTTATAAAATGGGATTCCATTTTTATTTCATCTTCGCCAATTCCTAATTTGTCAGCAATAACTGGTTTTACTTTTTCAAAAATGTCTTTTTCGTTCATGTTTTCCTCCAATAGTAAAATTTAAAATTATAAGGTCAGCCCTCCGTCCACCACAATTACTTGTCCTGTGATGTAACTGGCCTGGTCAGAGGCAAGAAATAGCACTGCCTGCATAATGTCTTCTGGCGATCCTTCACGTTTGATCAATACACGATTGATAAAGCTTTGTCGGACAGTCTCAGGAAGAACACTGGTCATAGCAGTGCTGATATAACCGGGAGCAACACAATTGACGGTAATGTTACGGGCTCCAAATTCTTTGGCCATGGATTTGGTAAAAGCAATAATGCCTCCTTTGGAAGCAGAATAATTGCTTTGACCAGCATTACCCTGCAGACCCATTACCGAAGATATATTAACTATCCTGCCATAACGCTTGCTCATCATCTCTTTTGAAACCCTGCGCGAACAGCGGAAGGTACCTCCAAGGTTGATGTCTATGACGGATTGCCATTCTTCATCACTCATCTTTATCAGAAGCTTGTCTTTCGTGATGCCTGCGTTGTTGACTAAAACATCCACAGACCCCCAGGATTTGATCATACTTTCTACCATCTGGTCGATTTCTTCGCTGGAACGAACATCAGCCTGAAAAATCATGACTGAAGCCCCTTCAGCTCTGATCTGTTCTGCAGTTTCTTCTGCGGCAGATCGTTCTCCCTCGAAGGGATAACAGACCATGATATTAGCTCCGGATCGTGCAAATCCGAGAGCAATTTCTTTGCCAATGCCTCTCTGGGCTCCAGTGATCAAGACATTTTTAGCTGTAAAATCAAGCTTCATAACGGCCACCTTACTAATGCTGCGGAATAGGTAAGTCCTGCGCCAAATACCACCATAATAACCAGATCACCTTTTTTGAGTTTACCCTGCTTGGCGTATTCGTGCATGCTCATGGGTACCGTAGCGGAAGAAGTATTGCCAAAGTGGTCAATGGTGAGTATGGTTTGATCTACAGTGATGTTTAGCCTTTCAGAAGCAGCTTCAATGATTCGAATATTGGCCTGATGAAAAGCATACCATGCGATGTCACTGCTTTTTAAATGGTTGCGCTTTAAAAGCTCATTGATGAGAACTTCACTGATTCGAACTGCAAATTTAAAAATCTCTTTGCCATTCATTTTTAAAAAATGCTCATGAGCCTGGATACTTTCGGTGCAGGCAGGACGTTTGGATCCACCCGCAGGCATTAAGAGCTTTCCAGTACCGGTAGGATCTGTTCCATTGAGAAAATCAAGGATAAATTCTTCACCTTTTTCCTGTTTTTCCAAAACAAAAGCTCCAGCCCCATCCCCAAAGAGGAAACAGGTAGAGCGATCGGTATAGTCGGTAAAACGTGTAATCGTGTCTGCGCCAAGAACCAGGGCATTACGATAAGTACCGTTGCGTAAAAATTGCTCTGCAGTGGAAAGGGCATACAAGAAACCCGAACAACCTGCCTGAACGTCAAAAGCCATAGGATTGGGAGCAGATAATTTTTCAGCTAACAAGCAGGCAGTGGAAGGGAAAAACATATCGGGAGAAGAGGTGCCTACGATAATTAAGTCAAGATCTTTGGGATCGAGCTGTGCTTGCTCCAGGGCCACTTTGGAAGCTTCAAATGCTAGATCTGAGGTGGCTTGATCAGGCAAAGCGACATGGCGAAAATGAATACCACTTCGCGTAACTATCCATTCATCGCTGGTATCGATGATTTTTTCAAAATCCTGGTTGTTGAGTATTTTGGGGGGAGCGTAAGAACCGATGCCCTTTAGGGTAATCACACTCATAAGGAACTCCATCCTGCAGGGGCCGGAGCAAGCATGACTTGGATCTTGCCTTTCATGACTTGTTGGGCTTCTACTTCTACGGATACGTTAAAAAAATACACCCCCATTTTTTTGGCTGTAAATTCACTGTGTATAGTCATCACCTCTCCAGGTAAGACCATTTTGCGGAATCTAACTTGTTCGATGCCAGCAAATAAGCCTAAACGGTTTTTCATGGTTTCCTGATTTTCGATATAATGCAACAAAATTCCTGAAGCCTGAGCACTGGCTTCAACCGTCATCACACCAGGAAAAACAGGATATCCTGGAAAATGACCCTGAAACACAGGCTCTGAATGCGACACCAGTTTTTTGCAGATGATGCGAGGAACTTCAACTGCTTCAATGCTGTCGATAAGGAGAAAGGGGTAGCGATGAGGAAGATAGGAATAAACTGATGCAGTATCCTTAGCTAAGCTCATGGTTGCTTGTTTTTAATGGTCTTTTCATGGAGTGATTGTTTAGCGCTTTGAATAAGATTGGTGTAATAATTGCCGATAGGTATGGTTTGGCCTCGTTCGGTAGCAATTTTAACACTTTCTGTCATCAAGTTGAGTGCCAGCAAATACTTGTTGGGTTCGTATTCTTGTAATAACTGGTCGATCGTAACTGGTTTTTCAATCTTCATTGCATAGCCTTCCCTTCAAAATCAGTAATATCTGATTTACTGCCCGATCTATATCATCATTAATAATGCTATAATCATACTCATCTTGACGTAACAATTCAAGACGTGCAGTTTTCAATCGCTCTTCGATTTGTGCTTGAGTCTCAGAAGCTCTTTTTTTAAGACGGATTGATAGTTCTTTGAAAGAGGGAGGAAGCAAAAAGAAAGTCAGGCAACGATCTCCAAACATTTCCTTGACCCTGCAACCTCCTTGAATATCTATTTCAAGCAAAACATGGCTATGCTCCAATTGAGCATAGACGGATTCAAGAGGGGTTCCATAATAGTTGCCATGAACCCTTGCCCATTCAAGAAAGTGGTTTTTCTCAATTCTGGCAAGAAATTCGTCAAGACTTAAAAACCAATAATCAACCCCATCTTTTTCGCCTGGTCTCGGTAGTCGTGTAGTAGCCGAAAGCGAGAGCTTAATGTCTGGGTTTTTGGCAAGCAATTCTTTGGATATGGTAGCTTTTCCGACCCCCGAAGGTCCTGAAATTACAATCAGCCTGGTTTTAGTTTTGAGTTTTTTTAGTTGATTTTCCATACTAACTTTCGGATCTCAGACATCAATAGAACAAAGCCGGCAACCAGCAATACTTCCACCCATTGGAAAAAATTTAGTGGAACGGACTTAAAAAGAATCCTGCCTATTGGGCCATACATGGCTAAAAGCAGGAAGAAGAAGGATATGGCTTGTGCCCCTATCATACTCAGATTGGAAAAAATGCCAATTCGCAGAAGCATATCATTTTGAGATCGAGCGGAAAGAGCTCTTAATAGTTCGATGACTACCAAACCAGCGAAACATACAGTGACCGCTTCAAGCAAACCATGAGGAAGGTGTCGGATAAACAAATATAAAGCACCCAAACCAATAAACAAAGCTTGAAATAAAATTCCTCCAAAAAAGGAGGGGTTCATGATATCGCTTTGCTTTTTTTGCCGGGGCAACATTACATCACGCTCTGCACGTTCCAGACCCAATGCTAAAGCAGGAAAACTGTCGGTAATCAAGTTGAGCCAGAGAAGATGCAAAGGACCTAATGGCATATCGAGAGAAAGCAAAAGAGCTCCTACAACTAGAAGTATTTCTCCAAAGTTACAGGAAAGGAGGAAGAAGATGGTTTTTTTAATGTTGTCGTATATTTTACGACCCTCTTCGATGGCATTGACAATGGTAGCAAAATTATCGTCAAGCAATACCAAATCCGAAACTTCCCGAGCTAAGTCGCTTCCTCGGATGCCCATGGCTACTCCTATATCCGCTTTTCTTAAGGCGGGAGCATCATTGACTCCATCTCCAGTCATAGCAACAATTTCTCCAGAATCTTTGAGCAAGGAAACCACACGATATTTATCTTCTGGAGTAATTCGTGCAAATACGGTATCGGTTTTTAGTAGTTCTTTGAGGCGGGTATCGTTCATAGCTTCCATTTCAAAATGATTGTACACTTTGCCACTTTCTGGAATCATATGGAGTTCTTTGGCATAAGCTCCGGCAGTATCCACATGATCTCCGGTAAGCATGATGACCCGAATGCCTGCAGATCGACATTTTTCGATAGCTGAAAAAACTTCAGGTCGTATGGGATCGCGCAGAGCCAGCAAGCCTGCCATGCACAAGTTTTCTTCATTCCATTCTTCTTTGTTGGGGGTAATTTTGATGGTAGCTGCTAATAGGCGAAAACCTTTTTGAGCCAACTCTTTGACCTTTTTATCAAGAACAGCGCGTAAGTCCTGCGTAAAAGGCACCATTTTATCTCCCTGATAAATACTTGAACAATGTTCAGCAATGTTCTCGTAAGCTCCTTTCACAGCGACAAAGACCATATCTTCAATCTGATGAACGGTAAGCATTCTTTTTCGCACTGAATCAAAGGGTATTTCATGTAAACGGTTAAATCTGATCTCACGATACTGTTGGTCTAAATCCCAAGCAAAATCAAGGAGTGCCAATTCGGTGGGGTCTCCCATGCGCCGTTCGCCCTCTATGCGGGAATCATTGTTAAAATAAAAAACTTTTCTTAGCCATTGGGCTGAGTTTGAAAACTCTGGAAAACGATCAGGATCGTTCCACTCCTGATCAATAGTGATCATAGCAGTGGCACGCATTTTATTTTCGGTAATCGTGCCTGTCTTGTCGGTACATATGACCGTTGTGGATCCTAAGGTCTCAACCGATGATAATTTTCTGGTAAGTGCATTTTTTTTACTCATGCGATCCACACCTTTAGAAAGGACTATGGTGGTTACTGCGGGCAAACTTTCTGGGATAGCAGCTACAGCCAGAGATACCGCAAAGATAAAGCTAGCTCTTAAGGAGTTGAGGCTTAAACCTGATCGCAGGAAATACATCACAAAAATCATAAGACAAAGCAAACCCAGAAGAAGACTTAAGCGCTTTGAAAACACATCCATTTTTTCTTCGAGAGGTGTTTTTTCTTGTTTGACCTCCTGGGTCAGGACAGCAATTTTCCCCAATTCGGTATTAAGTCCGGTACGAAGAACCAGGGCAGTCGCTCTGCCATTCAATACTATAGTACCCATAAAGCCCAGATTGTGCATGTCCCCCAGAGAGGGTTGTTTCAGGTTTAAGGCATTGGAACACTTTAATATGGACATGGATTCTCCGGTCAGCATGGATTCATCGACCTGAAAAGAAACAGTATCAAACAAACGCACATCAGCAGGAATCCTGTCTCCGCATTCCATCATAATGATATCGCCAGGTACCAGATCAGAAGATGCAATC
>Ga0351971_1074_pt1 | contig 20823 bp, 13 predicted proteins | sample BONcelFGM3001F11_FD_206746 | JGI IMG/M metagenome (GOLD analysis project Ga0351971, IMG submission 206746) | Enriched cells from coal bed in the Powder River Basin, Montana, United States - BONCAT cells FGM rep2 HSBNCT.FGM.300.1.F11 ...
GGCGCAAGGATTCAGCTCCCGATGACGTTCAGCATCATCCCCAAAAAAGACAGGGCCTTTGGATTAATGGTTTTTGCCACGCCGTTTTATAAGTACGTCGATGCGGGCAAAAGCGATAATTTCAATGAGGCGGGCGGCTCCGGTTTGATTGACAAAATGGAAAGAAACACCTTCAGTACATTCGGAATAAAGGCCGGCGTCGGACTGGAATTTTAGAACGGCATGGAACACAATAGCGTTATGTAAAAAAGGGCGGGAAAAATCCCGCCCTTTTTTAGTGACCAGTTGAAAATTGTTCCCCGCGTTACGAGCTGTAGGGAACGGTCGCGACCGTTCCCTACTTCGGCCTGTCCAGTCCCTTCACGATTTCCGAACGGATGATCCGCGGGAGGATCAGCTGATGCTGCGGGCAGATGGCACGCGGATTCTGATAGGCGCAGTTGGCAAAACCCACCAGGTAATTTCTCAGTTCGTGGTAGCGGACGATTTCATCCACAAAACCCTTCTTGGCGCAGAACACGGGCCCCGATGTGTCATCGTAGTGCTTGACCATTTCGTTCATCTTGTCGATGATCGGCTGGAGCGGTTTGCCGGCGTCCTTTTCCTTCACCAGACGGCGGGCGTAGCTTGCCGCCGCGGCGGTTTCGCCGTGCATGACGTTGATCTCGGTTGTAGCGGTGCCCAGTGAAAAGGCGTTGTTGTTGTTCGCCGTGGGGCCGCCCAGCACGTAGTGCGCTGCCGCCGTGCCCTTGCGCAGGACGACCAGCATCATCGGCAGCTTGGAATTCTCAATCGAGTAGATGAGCGACTGCCCCAGGCCCAAGAGTTCGGCCTTTTCCGCGGTATCGCCCACGTCGATGCCGGAGGTGTCCTGAAACCAGATCATCGGCACTTTATCGCGTGAACACAGCGTGACGAATTCGCTCATCTTGATCAGGCCCTGGCGGTAAAGTTTTCCACCCACGCCCATATACGCGTTGGTGTATTCGGGATAATTCGGGAACGCGCCCTGGCGGTTGCCGATCACGGCCATCAGGTAGCCGTCCACCTTGACTAGGCCGCAGTACATTTCCGGTCCGTAGCCCGGCCGGAATTCCAGGTGTTCGGAGCCGTCAACCAGACGCGCCAGCACCTGTTCAAAATCATAAACCCGTTTCTTGTTTACCGGGATGATCGAGGCGATCTCCGCGGGGGAATACGCGGGCTCGGCAGGCTTAGCCACGCGGAAGAAGCGCGGGTTATAGGACGGCAGATCATTCATGTAATCCTTGATCGCGTCGAGCACCTGTTTTTCCTCATCGAAGACGGCGCGGAAAAATCCGGTCACGTCGTAATGGACTTTCACACTGCCGGGCGGGACGGATTTGAAATGCCGGGTGGCGTTGATGATTTCTTCGGCGCCCGCTTCATCAAATGATCCCTTGGGGGACATGCCGCTTACGATCCCGCTTCCGCCCACGGCCATGTTGGCCTTTTTGTGGGCCAATAAAATGGTCGGGCTGATCGACTGATAGCCGCCGCCCGCGGGGTTGGTGCCGTAGATGCCGGCGATAATGGGAATGCCCATGATTTCCAGTTCGGCATGCCTGAAGAAGCAGGTGCCCTGTCCGCGGCGGTTGGCGTACATCTTTTCCTGTTCGGGCAGCTTAACGCCGGAGCAGTTCACGAGCCACACGAGCGGGATATGCAGGATTTTCGCGATGTCCGTGACGCGCAGGTTGTTGTCCGGCTGGCCGGCAATCCAGGCGCCCGCCATCCACTTGTTGTTGAAGCCGATGAGCGCACACCATTTGCCGTTGATGCGCGCGAGTCCGTCCACCACGCCGGTGCTGCCCGACTCTTCACTTTCGGGATCGAAGATGCTGTGCAGCGGGCAGAAGGTTCCGGGATCGATCAGGTAGTCGATGCGTTCCCACACGCTCATTTCGCCGCGGTCATGCAGCGTTTGCAGGGACACGCCGACATTCTTGATCCGTTCAACTTCCGCATCCACTGTGCGCATGATTTCTTCGAGTTTCACGCGGTTTTCCTGCATGCTGTCGATTTGCTTCGCTGTGAGCGGCTTGCCCAGCGGGTCCATTTTTTCAAAGTATTGTTTCATACGTTGCTCCTGTGTTTGACAAAAAAATGTTTTGAAAACTTCCTGGCTTCCGGACGGAGGGGATGAGGGGATGCGGAGATCTTCACCCTCACCCTACCCCTCTCCCGTCAAGGGAGAGGGCATCAGGGTCGTTTGTTCTTACGCCCGGTTCGGGGCAAATCCCATCGCGGCATTGGCGATGATCATCGTGTGCATGTTGGACGTTCCCTCCAGAGTTTCGAACTGCTTGGAGTCACGAAGGAAGCGGCCGCACGGGTATTCGTCGGAGTAGCCGAAAGAGCCATAGAGCTTCATGCATTCGTTGGCGTCATGGACGACGGTCTTCGCGCTGAAAAGCTTGGACATGGAGGTTTCCATGACGTTGGGGAGTCCCTTGTCCTTGAGCCACGCGGCCTTGTAAATCAGCGCCTGGGCCGCGGCATGGTTCATTTTCATCTCGGCGACCTGCTGCTGAATGAGCTGATACCGGCCGATCTGCTTGCCGAACTGGGTACGCTCGGTCGCGTATTTCGCGCAGGCATCCAGAATAGCGCCGGAGAGGCCCACCGCACCCGACGAGCATCCCAGACGCGTCGCGTTTAACTGCGTCATGCAGATCTGGAATCCTTTGTTGAGTTTTCCCAGGAGGAGATGCTTGGGGACTTTGACATCTTCAAACGTAATCTCCGCGGTATCGGACGCCCACAGGCCGACTTTCTCGTTGATCTTTTTACGCGTGATGCCGGGCAGGCTGTAGTCCATGATGAAGCAGGTTACACCGTTGGCGCCCGCGTCCTTGTCTGTTTTTACATAGAGCAGACCGTGGTTGCAGACGGTGCCGTTGGTGATCCACATCTTGTTGCCGTTTAAAAGGTAGTAGTCTCCTTTATCCTCCGCGAAGGTTTTCATCGAGGCGACATCCGATCCGATATCGGGTTCGGTCATGGCAAAGCTGCCGATGTATTCGCCGTTGACGAACCTGGGAATGTACTGCTGCTTCTGTTCCTCCGTGCCGAATTTCTGAATCGTCAGTGCCGGACCCCAGCACTGCATGTTAAAGGCCATGCGCCAGGACGTGTGCACTTTGGCGATCTGCTCGATGGCCAGCGCGCCTTCCAGAAAGCCCATGCCGTTCCCGCCGTATTTCTCGTCGATGCAGAAGCCGAAGAATCCCAGCTCGGCCATCTTGTCAAAGATTGCCTTGCGCCAGAAATGATTCTTTTCGTCTTCTTCGACGTGCGGCGCGATTTCTTTTTCGGCAAAACTCTTTGCCGTATCCTGGATCATCTTTTGTTCGTCTGTTAAGGCAAAATCCATATCCCTTTTCCTCCCGGGTTTTGATTAATATTTACATTTTATAGCATGTCGCATTCACAGGATAACGCGGCGGCAAGGAGGAGGCTCCGGAGGCGTATTATTCATACGCTGAGGAAGCCGACGACGCTGCCAACAAAGTTAGCCGAAGAAGGCGGCTTGCTATACTTATTTACGCTCGATAACCATACATATCCCCTGGCCGCCGCCGCCGCAAATCGTCTCCAGACCGAAGCGCTTGTCGGAGCGTACCATTTCATTAATGAGCGTGGTGAGCCTCATGGCGCCGGTTGCTCCGATGGGATGCCCGAGTGAAATGCCCGAACCGTTTATATTGACCTTCGCGTCCATCTGTTCGTCGGAAAGACCGGCAAGTCTCGAATCCGCCAGGCATTGAACGGCAAAGGCCTCCTGGACTTCAATGAGGTCCATCTGGCCGATCGTCGCGCCGATTTTCTTCAGGGCTTTTTCCACCGCTGCCGGAACGGCCGGATAGGTGAGCGTCGGGTCCGTTGCCGCCACCGCGCAGGAGCGGTAATAAGCCAGCGGTTTGATGCCCAGGGCTTTGGCTTTGGATTCCGAGGCCATGATCACCACCGCCGCACCGTCATTTTCCGACGAAGAGTTGCCGGCCGTGCAGACGCCGCCCTTGTAGACGGGTTTTAGCTTAGCCAGTTTTTCGAGCGTTGTTTCGCGGCGTGGTCCTTCATCGGTTTTGAGGTAAACCGTTTCACCGGTTTTTTTATCCTTGCCCGTTGCGATGGGTACGATCTCGTCTACAAACTTGCCCGCGTCCTGTGCCGCGATGGCGCGCTGATGCGAACGTAGCGCCCAGCGGTCGGCTTCTTCGCGGGTGATTTTCTCATTTTTGGCTGCGGTTTCCGCCCAGGTCATCATCGAGCTCAACTCGCCGTAGCGGGCAATCGGCTGAGACATCACGCGGCCGCGCTGCAGCCGGTCATAGAAGGGAATTCCCCACATCGCCAGCGCGCCATGCCCGCGGGGCATGAAGCCGTACTTCTCGTGGTTTTTGCCGCCCAGACCCCACTTGATGTCGCCGGGGATATAGAGCTCGCCCTGGCTCATCGATTCCATGCCGCCCGCGATGACGATGTCGGCATTGCCCGTCTGGATCTTCATGGCCCCGTAAAAAATGGATTCCAGCCCCGAACAGCAGCGCCGATCGAGCATGACGCCGGGAATGGTATCCACCCAGCCCGCATCGAGCACGGCCATGCGCGCGCCGTTGGCGCACTCGCCGTTCTGGTAGGCCGAGCCCATGATGACATCATCAACCGTTGCCGGGTCGATGCCGGCCCTTTTTACGGCCTCGGCGAGAACGAGGCTGCCCAGCCGGTAAATTGGAACATCCCTGAGCGCTCCGCCGTATGCACCGATCGGCGTACGAGCGCAACTGATAAAAACAACATTTTCCATATTCACACCTCTTATGAATTTTATGAACTCTTTTATTGTGTTTGATCCCGCTTCTGCGGGACGAGCGCTAGTTATCCGCAGCCTTGATGCGAAATAGTGACGTTCATTTCATACCTCGCGAGCTCGGTGCGGGGTGGCTGATTCCCGTTCACGCGGGACGAGTGCTAATTCCCGGTCGCTTGTTGCGAAATAATGACGTTCGTTTCATACTTCGCGAGCTTGCTGCGAGGTGTTGATTCGCCACCCCGGCGATTGTTCTTTTAGCAGTGACGAATCATCAACCCATACTGCGATGATGGAAAAGACGACGGGAAATCCGCGCTTCTTTATATCCTTCATCCATTCGTTTGACTATATTTTTTTGCATTCGCTTCCTGTGCAACATTTATAGCAATTACAATGCCATTATGTTTTTTTTGGAGAGAATCTGCCAGCGGCAAAGGGTTTCTTCCGGCAGTATTAATGATATCGGCATGTTATGAAAAGAGCGGGTTTGGGCGCCCCATTCTGCAAAGCCCCGCCGACGCGCGCTGAGTGTATTTATTGTATACAGTCGCCCGTAAGACGCTTTCTGTTTTGGGAAACTACCGGTAGGTCGGGTCGTACATCTTGGCCCTGATGTAGCCTGGCAAATTGGGCGGTTCCGCGATCGCCGTCAATTTTCGGGCAAAAGCGACCTTGGCGACCGCCAGCGCGATCGCGGCCGAGACCTCGCGGATCCTGGCAAGCGGCGGGAAAATCCGTCCCTGTGCAAAGTCGTCCTTCGATACCTGCCCGTCGAGGCACTTGGCTGCAGCGGAAAACATCTCGTCCGTCACCCGGTTCGCTTCTGCAGCCATGACCCCCAGGCCCACACCGGGGAAAATGTAGACATTATTGGCCTGGCCCGGCACAAAGGTCCGGCCGTTTTGCTCCACATTCGGGAATGGACTCCCGCTCGCGAAGACGGCGCGTCCGTCTGTATGACGATAGGCGTCTTCGGCCGTGCACTCGGACTTGGAGGTCGGATTGGAAAGCGCAAAGACAATCGGGCGCTCGTTTAAGCGGGCCATCGCCGCCAGTATCTCCGGTGTAAATGCTGCGGGTTGTCCCGACGCGCCGATGATAACCGTCGGCCTGATTGCTTCGACCACGTCCAGCAGATTCCGCTGGAAAGGAAAATCATGGGCAAAACGACGTTTGTGGTGGGCGAGATCCTCACGGCCGGCCACGACGAGACCCTTGGAATCGACAAACCAGCACCGGCCGATCGCCTCTTCCTCGGGGAGGCCCTGGTTGATCATTGCGGTGGCCACGAGGCTTCCGATGCCGAGCGCCGCTTCGCCCGCGCCAAAAAACAAAATCCGCTGCTCGGTCAGTTTGCCTTTGATCATTCTCAGTGCGGAATAGAGTCCGGCCAGGGCGACACTGGCGGTGCCCTGAATGTCATCGTCGAACATGCAGTATTGATCCTGATAGCGGGCCAGGAGGCGGAAAGCATTCCGGTTGCCGAAATCCTCAAGTTGAATCATCACCTGGGGGAAGATTTCGCTCGCCGCCTCCATGAACTCATCGATGAGTTCGTCATAGGCGCCGTCTTCCAGCCTGGGCTCCGGCAACCCGAGATACTGGGGATCACTCCACAGTTCGCTGTTGTTGGTTCCGACGTCGATCATGACGGGCAGGCAGGCCGACGGATCAATGCCGGCGCAGGCCGTATAAAGCGACAATTTCCCCACGGGGATTCCCATCCCGTTGGTTCCCAGGTCACCCAGGCCCAGGATGCGTTCACCGTCCGTAACGACGATAACGCGGACATTCCGGCAGGGCCAGTTTTTCAGAACGTCTTTGATGTGCCCGCGGTCATACCGGGTAATGAACAGCCCGCGGGGCCGGCGATAAATATGGCTGTATTCCTGGCAGGCCAGGCCCACGGTCGGCGTATAGACGATGGGACTGAGCTCTTCTAAGTGATCTTCGAGCGCCCTGTAAAACAGCTGTTCATTGCGGTCCTGCAAACCGATCAGATAGAGATACCTCTCCAGGTTGTTGGGCTTGCGGCGAACGTTGTACATGACATGTTCGACCTGCTGCTTCTGAGAGGAGATGCGCGGCGGAAGCAATCCGTGGAGGCCCAACTCGTCGCGCTCGAGAGCCGTGAAGGCCGTTCCTTTATTCAGACTGGGGTCGTGAAGTATTTCAACGCCTCGCAGCTCTTTGTCATGACAGCCGCTATTCATTTTCATCATATCCTCTTTCGTTTTCATCAGGCAATGGCCGACTGCGCAGCCGGTGTATCGGTTTCGTATTTCGCCTGCAGGTATTTCTCCATCGTCTGGGGGAATAAGATCCATCCGAGCAAGTCTTCATCGGTCCGCGCGAGATGACCGATTGCTTTCCTGGCCTTTTCTATCTCCGGGGGAAGGTCATCGGCCGGCCGGCCGGTGATCGGTTCCCGGCCGCGCTTATAATTTTTCAATATCTTTTTGGTGAGCTCCGGATCGATCGGTGCCGGGGTCCTGCCGTAGAGGCCCAGGACGAGGTCTTTGAGCTGATTCGAGATGCGGACGTACCGGCCGAAAAGAACGTTGAGCACGGCCTGTGAACCGATAATCTGCGATGCCGGTGTCACAAGGGGCGGATAGCCCATATCCTTGCGGGTCCGGACGACTTCTTTATAAATGTCATTGATTTTGTCGAGCGCCTTCATCTCTTTGAGCTGGCTTGTCAAATTGGAAATCATGCCGCCGGGAATCTGATGCGCCAGAACGCTGTTGTCGATGATGGACAGCTTGTGATCCGCGAGCAGGTGCTTATACTTCGGGGCGATGGTCTCCAGATGCTCGCTCAGTTTCAGCAGGGTGAGGATATCGATGCCGGAATCCCGGTCGGTTCCCTGGAAAGCCGCAACGATCGGTTCGCAGGCGGGCATCGACGTGCGCAGGGCAAAGGGTGCGAGGCAGGTATCGATAATGTCCACGCCGGCTTCGACGGCCTTCAGGTACGACATGCTGCCCATGCCGCTGGTATAATGCGTATGCAGATGCAGCGGGACTTTGATTTCTTTTTTGAGCGCGGTGAACAGATCGAAGGCGTCATAGGGGGACAGGAGGCCCGCCATGTCTTTGATGCAGATCGTGTCCGCGCCCATGCGCTCGAGCTCTTTGGCTTTGGCGACGTAAAAATCCAGCGTATAGATGTCCCCGCCCAGGCGGCTTTCCGTAAGCGAATAACAAACCGTACCTTCAAAGTGCCTGCCGTTTGCCTTGATTCTTTCCACGCAGGTTTCAATGTTGCGAAAATCATTCAAGGCGTCAAAGCAGCGGAAGATGTCAATCCCGATTTCGCAGGACTTATCGACAAAGGCGCGCACCACATCATCCGCGTAATGCCGGTAGCCGACCAGATTCTGCCCGCGCAGCAGCATGCTGAGGGGCGTTTTCTTGACATATCGCTTGAGAATTTTCGGCCGCATCCACGGGTCCTCATTGAGGAACCGGTGCATGGTGTCAAACGTTGCGCCTCCCCACACCTCCATGGCCCAGAAGCCGCAGTTATCCATTTCTTCGGCAATGGGAATCATATCTTCCGTTTTCATCCTTGTGGCGTAGATGGACTGATGTCCGTCACGGAACGTATTATCCTGGATTTTGATAGGGCGGGGGAAAATCTTTCTTGTGTCTTTCATGAGTACATCCTTACTGCCGGTATTTGTATTTTTTCCCGACCACTACAGCAAGTAGCATACCCGCCGTGTGTCTTTGATCGGAACAATCCGCAAAAGCTTTTTAAAATACATAAGCTTTCAGTCTTTACAGATCGCCGGGACTTCTGTTAAAAACGGATTGAATGGCTCGGGTCTGCCGTCTTATGTCTGATAAATTTGTATTTATTATATACATCATTTATGGAATACAGTATATTTCATAAACAATTGCATTACAAGGTTAAGGATGAAGAAAATTCGGAAGAACTAAGGGGGATTTTATAGAATATAAGGATGACGGGCACCAAGGCGCGGTCCGGGTCTTTTGAACGGAAGATTCCGGAGCCGAACGAGGGCCGGGGGCGGCTGGAATGACTTATGCATTAGCAGACTGTTGAAAAAAGGCTCATCTGCGGCGTTACGCTTCGGCTCTCGCTGCTCACGTACCTCTAAAGTACGCTCCGCTGCTCGATCCTCGCGATGCCTTGCAGCTAAACCTTTTTGAACAGCCTGCAAAACAGGGTTTTTCAACACCCTGTTAGTTGCAGGAAATCTTAGTTCGGAGCTCAGGCAACAATGTTAAGTGATGTTTCGCCGACGGGCAGGACCGCCAGGAAGAAAGATAACCAGGTCACGATCGTGGAAGTGTCGCCGCGCGATGGTCTGCCGGAAGTCTGCGACAGCCTGTCGACCCAGGATAAAATAGACTACATCAACCGGCTGTCGGATACCGGCCTGCTTAAGATCGAATGCGCCTCCTTTACCCATCCCCGTCTGATGCCGGAAGGATACGACGCGGAAAAACTGATCAAAGGAATTACCAAGAAACAGGACGTAACCTATGTGGGGCTTGTTCCCAATGAAATCGGCTGCCGGCGCGCGGTCGTCACGCAGATTGACGAGATCCTGATCGTGCTGGCCGCCAGCGATACGTTCAATAGACTGAACCTCGGCCGGTCGCTTAAAGAGAGTCTCAATAAGATGCTTCCCGCCGTTCTGGACGCGGCGGTTGCCAACTCGCGGAGCATCCGGGTGTATATCATGATGGCCTTCGGCTGCCCTTACACCGGCAGGATCAGCCCGGATGACCTCGCGCAGCTGCTGCTGAAGCTCAGTTACATGGGCGCATCCGAGATCGTGCTTCATGATTCCACGGGGATGGCCAATCCCAGGACGGTCAAATCGACGATCCGCAGGCTCCTGGATTTGCAGCTCGGGATCAACCTGGCCGTTCATTTTCATAACACGCGGGGCGCGGCCATCGCCAACTGCATGGCCGCCTACGAGGCAGGCATCCGCATTTTCGATACGTCGCTTTGCGGCATGAGCGCAACACCTTATGGGGTAAACGAGCTGGACATCGGCTACTGGAACGTGCCGACCGAAGACCTGGTGCATTTGTTTGAGGAAATGGGCATCAAAACGGGCATCAATCTCGAGGGGCTTCTGGACTGCGCCCGTCTGGCGGAAAGGATGGCCGGAATTGCCTTGCCCGGCCATCTTTTGAGAGCAAGACCGGCATCACAGATTGCTGAAATACCGCAGTATCTGAGGCGGCAGCCCGTCATTGACCCGTAGAGAAAGAAATAGGTGTTTCGTTTGTATACAGGGAGTCATCGGGCAAAGATGGAAGGATTGGCGATAACGATTCAATCCCGCTTTGCCAAGACGAGCGTTAATTCTCCGCGGCGAGCTTAGCAACAACGACGTTCATTTCATACCTCGCGAGCTTGCTGCGAGGTGGTTGATTCGCTTTGAATACATTGAGGAGGCTTCGGGATGAATATTGCAGAATTGGCTTTGAAGAGCTTGGAAGTAGGCGAGCATGTCAGTTACATTTTTGAGGGCCGCGAAATTACCAATGTAGAGATGGACCGCTCGGCCCGAAAATTCGGGAATGCGCTCAAGGGGCTGGGCGTCTCCCGCGGCGACCGGGTCATTATGCAGATGCAGAACTGTCCGGAAGTCTTTCAGGCCTTTCAGGCGATCTGGCGGCTGGGCGCGATCGCTTTGCCGATCAATTACCTGGTGGGCCAGGAAGAGATCAATTACATTTACCAAAACAGCGGCGTTCACACCGTTATTACCACGCCGGAATACCTCGATAAGGTCAGGACCGCTCAGTCCAAATCGGGCGCCGTAAAAAATATCGTTGTGGTTTCCGATCAAGATATTGAAGGGACGCATAACTTTGCGAGACTTCTCGCCGAGGGTTCCGAAGATCTCGTCATGGTCCAAGCCGCAGACGATGATGTGGCGACCATGATTTACACTTCCGGAACGACCGGCACGCCCAAGGGCGTCATGCTGACCCATGCGGGACTTGCCTATTCCGCACGGATGCAGCAGGAAGCGACCAACCTTCCGCAGGATCTGGTTTCGATGGCCATCCTGCCGCTTTGCCATTCCTTCGGCGTTTCCATGATGAACGGATCGTTTTTGCGCCTCAAAGGCAAAGTTGTTATTTTGCGGCAGTTCAATCTGGAGCAGGTCTTTGCCAGTATCGACCGCTACAAGGTCCAGTCCGTTCCCATCGTACCCACCATGATCGTTTACATGTTGATGTTTCCGGACTGGGCCAAGTACGACATCAGCTCCGTTAAATACTGGGTTTGCGGCTCCGCACCCCTGTCGCTCGATACCTGGAAGCAGTTCAAGGAAAAATTCGGAGCCGAGATCGCCGAGGGATGGGGGCTCACCGAAGCGGGCGCCAACAACGCGACCAATGTCGGTCAATTCCTCATCAAGCCCGGTTCTATCGGCAAACCGATGAAGGGTATGGAAATGAAGATCTTTGACGGAAGCGACAACGAATTGCCCCAGGGTCAGGAAGGCGAAATCGTCTTGCGCGGCCCGATGGTCATGAAAGGGTACTGGAAGATGCCCGAGGCCACGGCGGAAGTGGTTGTCAACGGCTGGCTGCACACCGGCGATATCGGCTACGTGGACAAAGACGGCTATTTCTATATCACCGACCGCAAGAAAGACATCATCATCAAGGGCGGTGAAAACATTTCGCCGCGGGTCATTGAAGAAGTCCTTTATGCGCATCCGGCCGTGTCCGAAGCATCCGTCATCGGCATCAAAGACAAGGTTTACGGGGAAGAGATCAAAGCCTTCGTTACGCTCAGGGCGGGACAGGCTGCGACGGCGGGCGAGATTCTGGAATACTGCAAAGGCAAGCTGAAGAAATTTTTTGTCCCGAAAGAGGTGGTCATCCTCGCGGCGATGCCCAAAACTCTGGTCGGCAAGATCCTCAAAAAAGAACTGCGCAAGATGTAGCGGCGCTTTTGTTGCAATAGGAAACACGATGCTTGAATTTTAGTAAAGGAGTTAAACCGTGACCGCACACAAGAACATGAAGAAATGGAAAGAAACAGCCATTAAGGAGTTAAAGGGACGGCCCATGGAGGCGCTTGACTGGGAGACGCCGGAAGGCATCACCGTGAAGCCGATTTATACCGCGGAGGACCTGGAAGGCCTCGATACCGTGAATACGCTGTCGGGCCTGCCGCCGTATTTGCGGGGTCCGTCGGCGACCATGTACGCCAACCAGCCCTGGACGATCCGGCAGTATGCGGGGTTTGCCACAGCCAGGGAATCGAACGAGTTTTACAGGAAAAACCTGGCCGCGGGACAAACCGGGCTGTCCGTGGCTTTTGACCTTGCCACCCACCGGGGCTATGACTCCGACCACCCCCGCGTCGCGGGCGATGTCGGGAAGGCCGGCGTGGCGATCGATTCCGTTGAAGACATGAAAATCCTCTTTGACAAAATCCCCCTGGAGAAGGTTTCCGTCTCCATGACCATGAACGGGGCCGTACTGCCGGTTCTGGCGGGATATATTGTTGCCGCCGAAGAGCAGGGCGTCGAGCAGGCGAAACTTGCCGGCACCATCCAGAACGACATCCTGAAGGAATTCCTCACCCGCAATACTTACATCTATCCTCCAAGGCCCTCCATGCGGATTGTCTCGGATATCATTTCCTACTGTTCGAAGCACATGCCCCGGTATAACACCGTCTCCATCAGCGGCTACCATATCATGGAAGCGGGAGCTGATTCCGTTTTGCAGACCGCCTTTACCCTGGCCGACGGGAAAGAGTATGTCCGCGCCGCCATCGACGGCGGACTGAAGATCGACGACTTTGCCCCGAGGCTTTCGTTCTTCTTCGGCGTGGGCATGAACTTTTTTATGGAAATCGCCATGCTGCGCGCCGCCCGTTATCTGTGGCATAAGATTGTGGGCGAATTCCACCCGATCAACCCCCGGTCCCAGGTCTTAAGAACCCACGTCCAGACCTCCGGCTGGAGCCTGACGCAACAGGACCCTTACAACAACATCATCCGGACCACCCTGGAAGCCCTGGCCGCAGCTCTGGGCGGTACGCAGTCGCTCCACACCAACTCGTTTGATGAAGCCGTGAGCCTGCCCACGCCTTTATCCGCGCGGGTTGCCCGCAACACCCAGATCATCATCCAGGAAGAATCCCAGGTCTGCCATGTGGTTGACCCCCTGGGCGGCTCCTATTATGTGGAATCCTTAACCGCCTCGATCATTCAGGAGGCGCAGAAGATCATGGATGAAATCGAAGAACTGGGCGGCATGGCCCGGGCCATTGAAACCGGCATGCCGAAGATGAGAATCGAAGAATCCGCCGCGCGAAGACAAGCGAGGATCGACCAGGGCAAAGACACCATCGTCGGGGTCAACAAATACAAAGTCAAAGATGAAGTCCCCATCGAAGTCCTGGACATCTCCAGCACCGTCCGTGACGAGCAGATTGCGAGGCTCAGGGAGATCAAAGCGAAACGCGACAACCAGGCGGTGGGCAAAGCCCTGGAAAACATCACCACGATCGCCGAGAAGGGCGGAAACCTTTTGGAAGCGGCGATCGTTGCCGTCAGACTGCGGGCCACCGTGGGCGAAGTCTCCGACGCTTTGGAAAAAGTCTTCGGCCGCTATGTCGCCACGACGCGGGTTATCTCCGGCGCGTACGCTTCCGAATACGGCGACAGTGAAGTCATCGACGCGCTCCGAAAACGAACGGAGACCTTCCTCACCAGGACCGGCCGCCGTCCAAGGCAACTGGTGACCAAGATGGGGCAGGACGGTCATGACCGGGGCATCAAGGTTGTCGCTACAGCCTATGCCGATATCGGCTTTGATGTGGATATCAGTCCGATGTTCCAGACGCCGGAAGAGGCCGCCAAAATGGCCATTGAAAACGATGTGCATGTGGTGGGCGTATCCAGTCTGGCGGCAGGCCACAAGACCCTTGTCCCGCAGCTCATAGAGCAGCTGAGGAAGATGGGCGGAGAAGATATCATCGTGGTGGTTGGCGGTGTGATTCCGCCCGTGGATTACGACTTCCTTTATGAAAAAGGCGTCAAAGGCATCTTCGGCCCCGGCACCGCCGTCACCGATTCGGCGGACAAGGTGCTGCATCTGCTGGAAGGAAAGTATTTGTAAAACAAAGGCAGGGAACGGTCATGACAGGCACGCAGGCCGCAAGATTGTTCCCTGCCTTCTTGAAAGATATAGGCATCAGAGTACTTGACGGTAATCATAGGCTTGCTGTCCTCACACAGCCAGGTCTTCGTGGTAACATTAACGATGAGGTTTGGATTGGACATCCTCACGTATAAAATTAGAAACCTCGCAACCAGCCGCCGCAGCCGATCACTTCTTTCCTGTTCCAACTTTTCGTTGAGCCTTACAACCAGTAATCTTCAATCATCTATATTCCACGAAAGTGTGGACTCGCAGGCGCAATCTGCAATCTTGTCGTTTTGACACTTTTGAAAAATCAGCGATCGGTTTATTCATTTGTTTATTCCTGCAAGAGGGCATCAGGCGATTGGAATCGGCATGGTTCTCTTCAAGGTGCACCCGGTTAAATAGAGATTTGACATTTAAAGGAAAGGGATTAAAATTAACTTATAAAGATAGGGCATTGTCACAAGGTTAACGATTAATTTGGACCCTTTTTTAAAAGGGTGATGCCATGAGAAGATTATTGAATCCCCGTGTCTCAACAAGAGTGCGGGGATTTGTGTTTTTATTAATCTGTCAATAAAACTATCGTCTAATGGTTATATTATTAAATAAGCTAATAAGATTTAGTTCTTACAACAGAGAAAGGAGGATAAAAAATGTTTAAAAAGATTTTGGTTCCTCTGGATGGTTCGCAGATTGCGGAAAGAATTCTGGACCAGGTTGAGAATTTAGCCAGGATACATGATGCAGAAGTAATCCTTATCCGCGTAGCCTTCTCCCATGCCTTAACCAACGAGAAACTCGCAGAACGCGAGGAACAAGCTGTTGCCGATGCAAAGGCATATCTGACCGGAGTGGAGGAAAGGGTCAAAAGCTCAGGCATTAAGGTTTCTTCACTGACGCCCTGCGGTCATGCCGCCGAAAAAATAGTAGAACACGCGAGGATCAGCAATTGTGATCTGATCGTAATGTCCACACATGGACGGTCCGGACTTGGTCAATTTGTTTTGGGCAGCGTTGCCATTAAAGTCCTTCATGTGGCAACGGTTCCCGTCCTTTTATACAGAATCAGCGAATAATGTTCTGCCTAACCCCACCGGCAAGATTGAAAGGAGGTCTCTTATGCCATCAAGAAAACTGAAAGAGTTTCTGGACAGCCAGGCGGTTAAATACTTGAAGATTGCACATTCACCAGCCTATACGGCCCGGGAAGTTGCTCAGTCTTTGCACATCAAGGGGCATAAGGTGGCAAAGACCGTTATTGTCTTTATTGAGGGAAAGATGGCCATGGCAGTCATGCCGGCTAACCGCTCCATCGATTTCGATCATTTTCAGAAGGAAATCGGTGCGAAGGAGATCAAACTCGCTTCCGAAGGACAATTCAAGGATATGTTTCCGGATTGCGAGGTCGGTGCCATGCCTCCTTTCGGCAACCTGTATGGGATGGAGGTCTATGTGGACCGGCATCTGACGGACGATGAAGAAATGTTTTTCAATGCCTGCTCCCATTCGGAACTAATCCGGATGTCTTACCAGGACTTTGAGAGACTCGTGAAGCCCAAGGTGGTAGTACTTACCTGAGGGCCCTTTCCTCTTCTTTTTCAGTAATGGCCCCGGAAACGGAGCTTCCCTATTGAAAGGGGCGGGAACCCGCCACAGTAGTTTGGCAGGAACCCGCCCCCACAAAATAAACCTAACAGCCTATAGCCTAATAGCCTAATAGCCTTATATTACTTTCCCACCCACTCCCAGATCGCCGCCGCGCCCTGGCCGTGGCCGATGCACATGCTCTCGACGGCATACTTGACGCCATAGAGCGGCATCTCATGCATGATCGTCGTGGCGATTCTCGCTCCGGTGCAGCCCAGGGGATGGCCCAGAGAAATGCCGCTTCCCTTGGGGTTCAGGAGCTTGTGGTCGCGGATGCCCAGTTCCTTCGTGCAGTAAACCGCCTGCGCGGCAAAGGCTTCGTTTACTTCCCACAGGCCGATGTCTTCTTTCTTTAAACCGGCTTTTTTGAGGGCTTTGGGGATGGCCAGGGCCGGACCGATGCCCATGTAAGCGGGGTCCACACCGACTACCGCAAACTCAACAAGCTTCATCTTGGGTTTTAATCCCAGCTTCCTGCACATCGATTTGCTGGCGACAATCACGCAGGCCGCCGCGTCATTGGTCTGGCTGGAGTTGCCGGCCGTGACCGTGCCTTTTTCGTCTTTGATGAAGACCGGTTCCAGCTTGGCGAGCGATTCCAGGGTCGTCGTTGGCCTTATGCCCTGGTCGCGGTCGACAACCATCTTTTTGGTCGAGCCGTCTTCCTGCGGGACATCGGCTTCAATGGGCAATATTTCATCTTTGAACAGGCCCTTCTGTGTGGCTTCATGCGCCTTGGCATGGCTCTCCACTGCCATCTGGTCCTGCTCCTGTCTTGTGATGCCGTACTTTCTGGCAACCATTTCCGCGGTGTAGCCCATGGAAACCATTTTCGGGTCGGTAAATTCCTGTAGTCGCGGATTCGGATCGGACATGGTGCCCATGGGGATGTGCGTCATGTGCTGAGCGCCTCCCGCCAGGATCAGATCCGCCCAGCCCATGTTGATCGAGGCCACGGCAAAAGCGATTGTCTGCAAGCCTGAAGAACAGAAACGGTCCACGGTGCAGCCCGGGACGCTGAAAGGAAGTCCTGCCATAATTCCCGACAGCCGGCCGATGTTCGATCCCATGTCTTTCATCAGAGCCGTTCCGCCCCAGATGACGTCGTCGATCTTTTCTTTCTTGTCTTCAATTCCCGCCCGGCGGATGGCTTCATTCATCACCAGCGCCGACATGTCGTCGGCCCGCAGGTTGGCAAACCATGAATTCTTCCCGGCCTTGGCGATGCCCGTCCGGACACTTTCCACTAAATAAATTTCTCTCATATTTTCATTCTCCTGAAACTGATTTGTAATGTTTTCTTTTCCCGGTTTTCAAGACATTATCGTCTATCGATCTTTTTGTCATCGCGAGCGAAGCGAAGCAATCTCGTCCAATTTGGATTGCCGCGCCGCCCGAGGGGCGGCTCGCAATGACATGACGGCACTTCCTCTTCGACCTCACAGCCTAACAGTCTACAGCCTAACAGCCTGCCTTTAACTTACCACCAACGCTTCTTCCGGACACGTGAGCACGGTATCTTCTTCGCTCTTGATCAATGCGGCCAGCATGGGGACGTTGGGCAGAATGTTGTTGGCGTAATAGCGTGCCGAAGCAATCTTGCCCTGGTAATATACATAGTCGCCGTCTCCCGGTTTTAAGCCGGCTACTTTCTTTGCCGCGATCAGTGCCTGGTCGATGAGGCACATCGCCACGTACACTTCGGCAAAAACAAACAGGGCCTTAATGGCATAGAGAGGAATCAGCTGCCGCTTGGTGCTCATATTGGCATACCAGGAATCATACGTTGCTTTCACATCAGCTGCCGCCTCGTAGGCTTTTGCCAGATTCTCCATTTCTTTGGTAAATCCCTGGACGTTTTTGTCGGCATCGATAAAATCTTTGATGTCTTTCATCCAGGCGGCAAAGGCTGCCCCTTCTTTCATCCGCATTTTTCTGCCGATCAGGTCATTGGCATGGATGAAGGAGGTCCCTTCCCAGATGGTCAGAATCTTGGAATCTCTCAGATACTGTTCCACAGGGTATTCCTGCGTATAGCCGACACCTCCCAGAACCTGGATCGCCTGGGCGATGACACCTAAGCTTGCTTCTGAGCCGTAGCATTTGACCAGCGGGGTGAGGATCTCGGCAAAGGAAGCGTATTTCTTGGCTTTTTCCCTATCTTTTGAGTTGTTCTCAATATCCAGGTAATAGAATCCTTTGAAGATCATGGCCCGGATGCCTTCGACATGCGCTTTCATGTCCAGAAGCATTCTTCTAATGTCTTCGTGTTTGATGATCGGGACTCTTTCTGCTCCCTTAACGCCGAACGGTCTTCCCTGGATGCGCTCGGTGGCATACTGGGCAGCAAAGTAGTAAGCCGCAGCTCCCTGGGTGTTGGCGTTATGTCCCGTGCCGATGCGCGATTCGTTCATCATGTGGAACATCATGGCCAGTCCCTGGGAAAAGCCTTTCGCATCCGGCGCCGGTCCCAGCATAAAGCCGCGGCAGTTGTCGTCGTCGCCGAAGTTGAGCATGGCTGTCGCCTGGGCGTGCAGCCCCATCTTGTGCTCCAGGCCCACGGTGGTGACATCGTTAAAATCACCCACCGATCCGTCTTCATTGACCCAGTACTTGGGGACGATATAAAGGCCGATGCCGGGAGAACCTGCTGCTGCTCCTTCGGGTCTTGCCAGAACCAGATGAATCGTATTGTCCCCGGTTCCCTGGTCGCCGGCGGTGATGAACATCTTGGTGCCCTTGATCTTCCAGATGCGGGGATCAGCGGTGGGATAGGAACGGGTAATGATATCGCCCGTATCCGAGCCGAAGTTCGGTTCCGTCAAACACATGGTCCCTTGCCAGGAGCCGTCGAGCATCTTCGGAATGAACATGTCCTGGTTTTCCTGGGTCCCGAACCGCAAAATCAAATTAGCCGCGCCCGAGGTCAGCTTCACACACGAGGTGAGGGCGGGGCAGGCTGCGGTATTGATCTCGGCATTGGCCTTATATAAAACAAGGGGCATGCCGGTTTCCACCTTGATGCACTCGCTCGATGAGCCCCAGCCGTTTTGCTGCAAAAACTGGTAGGCTTCCCGGAAGCCCGGTACCGGGGTCACCACTCCCTTCTCGAACTTGACGCCGATCTTATCCCCCGGGGCGTTAATCGGGTTTACGATCTCCTTCGATACCTTGTAGCCTTCGTTCAGCAGCATGTCCACGTCGTCGAGTGTAAAGTTGCCCGAGAAACGCTCGCATTCCAGTACTTCCTCGGTCGGCAGCCACTCCTTCAATATAAACTTCAAATCCCTGACGTCGTATCTGAATTCCATGTGTGTCTCCTTATATCTGAAAATTCCCCTCCCCTTGCGGGAGGGGTTAGGGGAGGGTGCACTTGTTTTCACCCTCACCCATTCCCTCTCCCTTCAAGGGAGAGGGAATGCCGTGACGGTTGCGTGACCATTTGGGTTATTCAAACACCTGTATAGGCGACTAGACCGTTCCGGCATCGTTCTTTCCTGTCATTCGTAGGGAACGGTCGTGACCGTTTCCTACAATAATTCATTTCTTTCCGTACCCGATCGTTTTCGCCGATTCCGCAATGGCCGGCAGAACCGCCGGATCATCAATGGTCGACGGGACAATGTAGTCTTTGCCGTCCACGATTTTACGCATTGTGCTGCGCAGGATTTTTCCCGAGCGCGTCTTGGGCAGCGCCTTCACCACGGCCGCCTCCTTGAAGCAGGCCAGTGCACCCAGGTCACTGCGCACCATCTGCACCAGCTCCGCGATGATCTCTTCGGGCTTGCGGGTAACCCCCGCTTTCAAAACAACAAAGCCCACCGGCACCTGGCCCTTGAGCTGGTCGTCCGCACCCAGCACGGCGCATTCCGCAACATCCTTGTGCTTGGAGACGATCTCCTCCATGGCTCCCGTGGAAAGCCTGTGGCCGGCCACGTTGATCACGTCGTCGATGCGGCCCATGATATAGAGATAACCATCGGTGTCAAAACGACCGCCGTCGCCGGTCACATAATAACCGGGTCTTTCGGTGACATATTCGAGGTAGCGTTTGTCATCCTTCCACAGTGTCGGCAGGCAGCCGGGGGGCAGAGGCAGTTTAATGACCACCGCGCCTTCCTCGCCGTTGGGCAGCGTTTTGCCGTCAAAGTCCTGGATCTGGACATTATAGCCCGGCACCGGTTTGGTGGGTGATCCGGCCTTGATCGGGAAGGGTTCGATGCCCATGCAGTTCGCGGCAATCGGCCAGCCGGTTTCGGTCTGCCACCAGTGGTCGACGACGGGAATCTTCAGCATGTCGCTCGCCCAGTGATAGGTGTCGGGATCAAGGCGTTCGCCGGCCAGGAACAGATAACGCAGGCTGCGGATATCGTATTTCTTCAGGTAGTCGCCGTTGGGGTCTTCCTTCTTAATGGCGCGAAACGCCGTCGGAGCCGTAAACAGCACCGATACGCCGTGCTGGGAGATCACCCGCCAGAAGGCGCCGGGGTCGGGGGTTCCCACGGGTTTGCCTTCATAAAGAATCGTTGTACATCCATAAAGCAGCGGGGCATAAACAATATAGGAGTGGCCGACGACCCAGCCGACATCCGATGCCGCCCAGAACACCTGACCGGGTTTGATATCATAGATGTACTTCATCGACCATTTCAGGGCCACGGCATGGCCGCCGTTGTCCCGCATGACGCCTTTGGGCTTGCCGGTTGTTCCCGACGTATAAAGTATATAGAGCGGGTCGGTTGCGCCAACGGACACACAGGGAACAGCCTTCGCCGTTTTGAACAATTCCTCCCAGTCCAGATCGCGGCCCGCCTGAAGTTCGGCCTTCACCTGCGGCCGCTGGTAAATAATGCAATTTTGCGGCTTGTGCGCGGCGATTTTGATGGCCTCGTCCAGAAGCGGCTTATAGGCCAGCGTCTTCTTCCCTTCGATGCCGCAGGAGGCTGAAACCATTACCTTGGGTTTCGCATCGTCAATGCGGATCGCCAGTTCATTGGGGGCAAATCCGCCGAAGACGACGGAGTGCACCGCCCCGATGCGCGCACAGGACAGCATGGCTACCATCGCTTCCGGAATCATGGGCATATAGATAATAACGGTATCACCCTTCGTAACACCTAAACCGGCCAGCACTCCGGCGAATCTGGACACCCTGTC
>Ga0351971_1076_pt1 | contig 20141 bp, 14 predicted proteins | sample BONcelFGM3001F11_FD_206746 | JGI IMG/M metagenome (GOLD analysis project Ga0351971, IMG submission 206746) | Enriched cells from coal bed in the Powder River Basin, Montana, United States - BONCAT cells FGM rep2 HSBNCT.FGM.300.1.F11 ...
CATGACTGGCGCACCTTCACTTAAAGAGACCCGTTTTTCCGGCTGGTTGACGCTTGCCGGCGTAATGCTCGCATACGGAGGCATCTGCGGGGATGTTACGTATGCCTTCGGTGTCTTTCTGCCGTCCATGAGCGAAACGTTTGGATGGAGCCGTTCGGCGCTTTCCGGTCCTTATACTCTCTTTCTCATCATCGGCGGTATGCTTGGGCCCGTGGCCGGTTGGACCATAGCCCGCTTCGGCGCGCGGAAAAATATTGTCCTGGGGAATATCGTAGCCGTAATCGGATTGCTGGGTATGTCGCAGGTTCGGGACATCTGGCAGGTTTACTTTTTTTTCGGCGTTCTGGGTGGGCTTGCTCTTGCCTTTGCCGAATTCCTCACCACGACGACCGTCATCAACCACTGGTTTGTCAAAAGGCGATCGTTGGCCCTCGGGTTTCTGTTTGCCGCAGGCGGTGCAGGGGGATTCTTTCTCCCCCCGCTGATCAGCGCCCTTATTACGGAACTATCCTGGCGCTGGACATGGGTCTGCCTTGCGGGCATCCATTTGCTTTTCGGCGTTGTGCTGGCGGGGCTCCTCATCCGCAACACGCCGGAAGAAGAGGGCCAGTTTCCGGACGGACATGCATCGCAGGAGCAGTTTGATCAGTGGCACCGTTCGGCAACCGGGCATGTCTATCACACGAGAGAGGATTGGAGCGTGCGCGATGCTCTCAAGACGCCGGTGCTCTGGATTCTGCTCATCTTGTTTTCCGTGCTTCTGTTTGCCACCACAATGCTCACGACCCATCAGGTGGCCTACCTGCAGGACTTGAAGTATTCTCCGCTTGCCTCTGCGTCTGCTCTGGGACTCATGCTGGGGATGAGTATCCTGGGTAGGATGCTCGGCGGAGTCCTGGGAATGCGGTTTACCAGCCGGTATCTGGCGGCGGCCTTCATGAGCAGCCTCGGGCTCGGGCTTCTATCGCTTATGAACGCGCGGGACATCATGTTTATTTATCTTTACTCCATTCTGACCGGCATCGGGTTCGGCGGGATGATAGTCCTTCTGCCCCATACGATGGGCGCGTACTTCGGACGCCGGCACTTCTCCCGGATCGTCGGCTGGACCACACCGGTGGTGACGCTGGCGAGTGCATCGAGTCCGCTCTTGGCCGGTTTGCTCTATGATGCGACGGGCAGCTACGTTTTGCCTTTCGGTATCACGGCGGCGCTTATTTTTGCATGCGTTATTCTCGCGCTGTGGGCGCGTCCGCCGCGCCCGAGGGAGGCAATCTGTGCGGAAAAAGCCGCAGGCCGCGACTTTCCGTTTGTCTAAATTCCGGAATCGGTGTAATGGGAAAAACATGAAAAATGATAGCGGAATGATGGTTGCAGTGCGGGTCAGTCTCATTTGTAACGTGATTCTTTTTGTCATTAAATTGATCACGCTGCTGATTGTTAACTCTCTGGCCGTTGCCGCCGACCTGGGCATATCGATCGTCGCACTGGGCGTGTCCGGCATCCTGTATTATGCCATCAGGATGTCCAGCAAGCCGGCCGACCTGCTCCACAACTATGGATACGGTAAAGTCGAAAATGTAACGGAAGCCATCGAAGGCGTCGTTTTAATCGGGCTGGCCCTGGCCATGTCCGTTCAGGCCATCCTCAGTCTGATCAGGCCGGGCACGGGCGTGCATTCGCCGTTCATCGGTATGGCTACCAGTTTTCTGGGCATCGTCATTAATTTCTGGGGAGCCCATTTTATCCTGAAGCTTGGGATAAAGCATGCGTCACCGGCTTTGAAAGCCGAAGGGCTTCACTTCCGATTGGAAGGGGTTATTTCACTGTCCATTACGCTGGCGTTTGCTCTTGTGATGGCCCTTAATTATTCCGGATTTCCGACCCTTGCGAAGTACGTTGATCCCGTGGCGACGCTGCTCGTGAGTGCGCTGATTACGGTGCCTTCCGTGCGGCTTCTCCGGGAAGCCTTCATGAAACTCCTGGATGCGTCGATCGGTGAAACCAGTCAGATGGATGTCATTAAAACACTGGCCAGCCACTTTGACCGGTACTGTGATTTCAAGAATATCCGGACGCGATCGGCCGGACGAAAACAGTTTGTGGACATCCATCTGATCATGCCGGATCATCTTTCCATCAAGAAAGCTCATCAGATTACGACGGCTGTGAAAAGGGATATCACCGCCGTCGTCGCGGAAAGTGAAGTGACGGTGCACATCGAGCCTTGCAAAAGAGATTGCGCTTACGTGGAGAAGAACCAGCCGTGTCCTTATGCCGGCTCCTGACGGCAGTGACCAAAACTACCTTCCCGGCGGCCGCCGCTAAAACAGGTATTCCAGTCCCATGGTGATGTTCGTCTGCTCCGACCAGACTTTGACGCCGTGGTCGAATCGGGAATCGATGCCGAAAGTTTCATTGACGAGCCGATGAGAACCGGTGGTCGTGATGCGCCGGTATTCGGCGCCCAGTATGGCATTCAGATTTTGCGTGAGTCCGATTTTTAAATTCACCAGAGCATGCCAGGCGTCGCCGGCTGTATTTTCTTCCGTAATACGGTTTCCCTCCCGGAGCAGGTGGTGGTCACGATTGTATGCTGTCACATATGACCAATCGATCTGCGTCTGTATTTTCAGACCGGACAGGCGAAACGGCTTTCCCAGATCAAATGTGGCCTTGAAGCCGAGGAAGAACTGCCAGTAGGTCTGTACGAAACTGATGCCGTCTCCGGGCAAAAGCGTCGGCTCCACTCCGCTTGGCGTAAGTTCATATTGAACACCGTCATGCGTCACCAGAGAAAACCGTTGCCACGTCAATCCGGCGACGGGACGCAGGTCGAGCCATCGCGGCAATCTCAGCCAATCCGATATTTTGAGATCAACGTCGCCGCTCACGATATAACTGGGTTCCATCCGGCAGGAGGATTCGGAATAAATTGTCTTCTGCGCCGGCCGCTCTCCGTCGTCCCAGTCGGAATCCATCATCCTGCCCTCTGCCTCGGGAGAGAGATTGCGGAAAACCTTGACACCGGCTGAGAAACGGGAGAAATCGCGGCGCAAAGACGCACCGGCCCACCAGCCGGAGAGCGGAAACTCCAGCCGGCTGAGCGGCGCCTGGTAGGGCGGAAATGGATTTCCGAATTCATAGGATGTGTGACTTCGGAAGAAATACTTCGTCTGCAGAGAAACCGACCACGGAGTAGCAACATCCTTTCCTGGCGTTTCGGCGGCCCGGGCAGGGATTGCAGTCAATGAACCCAGCAAAAAGAGTATCGATATGATCAGGGTGCCCCGTAATTTCAGGTTCGGCAATTGCATTTGCTTTCTGCGCACAGTTGGCAGGCGCTGGGGCGGGTCATCTCAGATGCCTCCGCCGCCCGAGTCCCGCACCGGCATCAGCGGCAAAGGAACGCGCAGCGAATCACGGTTTGGGGACGTCGTTCCAGATATCTCGCGCTATTTTCCAACTTCCGTCGGATTGTTTTTTTAAGACCATCAGGTAGTAGCCGCCGTGCTGCATCATCGGGCCTCCCTGCCTGGCGGAATCTTTTCTCTGCCAAGGTCCGTTGAGAAATGCCCACCGGCCGCAGATTTGGATTTTCCCCGGTTGCAGCTCGAATGCGGATCGCGTCTTTTCAAAAAAAACGGTGTAACGGGCGGCGATCTTTTGCGATCCGATAATGGCCTGCTCGCCCGTCGGCGGCATCCAGACCGCATCACGGTCGATCAGCCCTGCCATAGCTTTGGCGTCGCCCGCACTGTAAGCTGCGTTGAATGCAAGGCGGACCTTGTCAACGGAGGTCTCGTCGTCTTTGGCCAGACCATTTCCCGCTCCCAAAACGGCTAAAATCATTACCAGGACCGTGCAAATCATTACTGCCTGCAAGTTTCTTTTCTTCATTGCCTGCTCCTTTCCTGATTATTTGTGCGGGCAATATACAAAAAATGCGGGCGCCTGTCAAAAGATGCGGCTAGAGACCGAAGTGGCTTCTGATGTTTTCCGCTGTGCGGTCGACCAGCCGGCGGCGGGCTTCCAGGCCTGCCCAGGCGATATGCGGTGTGATGTAGAGTTTTTCTTTGTCGCGGATCTTTAAAAGCGGGCTGTCTTTCTCGATGGGTTCGGCCGAGAGGACGTCGAGCGCCGCACCGGCAATCCGGTTATCATCAAGCAGGCGGGCCAATGCCTCCTCGTCCACAATCCCGCCCCGGCCCATATTCAAAAGGTAGGCCGTGGGCTTCATCAACCGGAGCCGCGCCTCGCAAAGGAGGTTTCGCGTCTGCTCGTTGAGCGGGCAATGAACGGACACCACATCGGCCACCGCGAGCAATTCATCAACCGGCAGGCGCCGGTAGCCGGCATCCAGATTCTTTCCCGAAGTTGATGTATAGACAATGTCTGCGCCGAAGGCGGACGCCACTGAGGCCACGCGTTTGCCGATGGCGCCCATGCCGATAATGCCGAAGCGTTTGCCTGCAAGTTCTCCGAATTCGCGGCCGAGATGCGTGAACATGGGGCTTGCCGCGTACTGTCCCGATTTCACATAGTCGTCATAATAGCGGCTGGCGTGGAGCAGATAGAAAAGCATGGCAAAGGTGCACTGCGCAACCGACTCGGTGGAATAGCCCGCGACGTTTTTTACGGAGATCCCTTTTTTTGCGGCATACGCGAGATCCACGTTGTTCGTACCGGTGGCGACGATGCAGATGAGCGTAAGCTCCGGACAGGCGTCCATGACATCGCGGTCGATGACGACTTTGTTGGTGATGACGACGTTGTGTCCCTGAATACGCCCGATCCGCTCGCCGGGTAGAGTGAGCTCCCACGACGTGTACTCGCCAAGCGAGGAAATCCGGGCGAGGTTGTCGACCCGGCCGATCGTTGCGGCATCGAGAAATACCATCTGGACCGGTTTGTTCATGTGTTCCTCCTATTTTGCCGACCCCCTGAAAAAAGGAGTCAGAATTGCTTTTCCAGTCGGATGCCGGCTAGCGGTTTTCAGCGATGAACTTAATCGGCTTTACCATCTGCTCTTTGAGGATCTTCAGAAACTTTTTCCGAAACGGCGGAATTTTGGTGAGAAACATCATCAGAGCGTTCATGCGCCGCATTCTGTAATCCTTCTGCGGAAAATCAAAAAATCCGTTTTTCTTGTAGTAACGGTAATCGGCCTGAAACACAAACCGCAGCATTCCGTAAACTTCATCGCGGAAAATCTTCCGGCCGCCGACGCCAAAGAACGTTGTGGCGTGAATATACCCTTCGGCAGCCGACTTTACCAGAGTGCCGGCCAGTTCCTGGAGCAACCGGTCAATTTCCGTGGAATCCGTCGCTTCATCCGTGACGATTCCCACCAGGTTTGCTTCCTGTCCTTCGCTATAGGCTTCAAGAATCTGGCGCAAGTTCGGTATTTGTCCAAGCGGTCCGGAAATCAGAAAGGCAATCTGTTTTCCGCTGAGGGTCGGCATATGGGTGTTGAAGAAAGACCGGTCGAAATACATCTTCCAGCGCGACGAGAGATACCGGTCGTGGATGGCGCCGGCAAAAACAACAATGTCCGCCTTTTTCACTTTCTCGTTATAGAAATCGATGTAGCCGTCCTTGCCTTCGTACTCGCAGATGTTGCTAAGTCCGCATTTACAGCAGCCCAGGCAGCCGCCTTTGATGTCGATATCCATCAGATTGATGATCTCGGCGTTGCCGCGGAAATTGCCCGCAAGCGACTGCACCAGCGCATCAATGTTGCCGGTCGGCTGCTGCCCGTCTTTCATGATCAGCATCCGCTTCCCCGCGGTGTCTACACCCGCCGCAGACGGCGCGGGCCGGTAGGTAAACGTTGACGCGATGAGCGGCGGATAGACGCGCACCGTCGGAATCCGACGCATGGCGGCATCGACAGAATGTTCGGCAAAGGCAATCCATCGTTTGCGCTCCTGCTTTTTCATCAGATCATACATGGCTGCGGAATAAGCCCCCAGGTACTTCATTTGAAGGTCGTCGCAGATTCCATGAATGTAATTATGTGCGGTGTGATCAAAGAAATGGACCGACGTGGACAGTGACAGCGTGAATTTTCCGGCAAAAGCCGCTTCCTGCCCGCGGTCAAAAATGAGCTCGATAAACCGTTTATACTGTGAGCAGACAATCAGATAATACAGCGGAAACGACCACCATACGGCATCCGCTTTTTTGACCGCGTCCATGACGTCGCCGAATGCCTTTTCATCTTTTTCCAGTTTCCGAATGGTCTGCGCCACATGAAAGATTTGAAAAGAGTGGTCGGAAAGTTTCTTGGCCGCAAAGCGGACATACTGGAGCGTTACACTGAGCTCCCCCTTGGGGCTGCCGTTTAAAACAACGATGTTCATGACCCACCCTTCCTTTCCGTTAGCCGGTAATCGGTCTTATTTTGCTTTCGCGGGAGTATTTCTTGCCTCTGCTGATATGTTTTTTTTCATGGTCACAAGGCCAGAAGATTCTTATCAAATTCGTCGCGGCGGGGAATAATCAATCGTTTTTTTTCGTCTGTTCCATCCTTCGGAAAGGCAAACAATGATGCATAACGAGTATATGAAGGCGACGCAGACGTGTCAAGATAATTCAACGGAAATTGTGTGAGAAACGGGTTGACATCAAAGGCGGTTTTCCTTATAATCACCGCGAAACGTTGTCGTGAGCAATACATCACTTTTTAATAAAAATACTGAAGGGTGGGGGAAAATGATGAAAATATTAGTAGCCTATGTGGGTGGATCAGAGGTTGCCAACCCTGTTCTGGAATTGGCCAAGAAGCACGCGAAAGCCTTTAATGCGACGCTGTTTATAGCCAGTTCCATGGAACGCGTATCGGAAAGAGAACAGGTGGATCTGGAGAAAGTCGAAAAACAGCTCGCCTATGTGAAAGAAACGCTGGATGCCGAAGGGATTTCCTGCGAAACTCATATTCTCGTGAGAGGGCTCACCCCCGGAGAGGATATTGTGGAGTTTGCTATTGACAGGAAGATGGACGAAATCATCATCGGCATCGAGAAAAAATCCAAGGTGGGGAAATTGCTTTTCGGATCCAACGCCCAGTATATTATTCTGGAATCTCCCTGCCCGGTGGTATCGGTCAAATAGCCTGAGACGACTTTACGCTCCCCGGCCAAACGGCTTGTCTGATGTCGCTATGACTTATCAAAAATAAAGGCTTGCGCTCCTTCGAAAGAACGCAAGCCTTTTTTATGGAATCCTCATTAGGGCCTGCCGGTTACTTCTTTCTCTTGGCCAGCTCTTCGGCCCTCAATTCTTTGCGCAGAATTTTGCCGACTGTGGATTTGGGCAATTCCTTGCGGAATTCTATTTCGGAAGGCAGCTTATAGGTAGCCAGCTTCGTTTTCCCGTATTCAAGCAGCTCTTCCGCCGTTGCCGTTTCTCCTTCTTTCAGAACGATGAATAATTTGATATTTTCGCCGCGCTTCGCATCGGGGATGCCGATTGAGCAGGCCTCCAGGACTTTGGGATGCTCGTAGTATGCTTCGTCCACGTCGCGCGGATAAACGTTGAACCCGCCGGTGATGATCATGTCTTTCTTGCGATCGACGATATAGAAATAGCCGTCTTTATCCATGGTCGCGATATCGCCCGTATAACACCAGCCGTCTCTAAGCAGGCCGGCCGTTTCTTGAGGCTGGTTCAGATACCCCTTGGTCACCTGCGGGCCGCGGATGATCATCTCACCGGGCTCACCGATCGGCATATCGACTTCACCTTTATCCAGGTCGACGATGCGGCATTCTGTATCGGAAATGGGCAGACCGATCGAGCCGATTTTCCGCACGCCTTCGAACGGGTTGGTATGCGTTACGGGCGTCGTTTCCGTCATGCCGAATCCTTCGACGATCACCGCACCGGTTACTTTCTCAAAATCATGGATCACTTCCACGGGCAACGGAGCGCTGCCGGAGAAGAAACCCTTGAAGCAGGTGAGATCGATCTTTTTAAAATCGGGATGATTCAGCATGCCGATATACATGGTCGGAACCAGAGCGCCGAAATTCGGTTTGAATTTGCGAATGGCTTCCAGAAGAGGCTCGGGCTGCGGTTTCGGAATGAGAATATCCCCCCATCCCATGAAAACGGAGAAATTCATGGCGCAGGACATGCCGAAGACATGGAAAATGGGCAGCGCACCCAGGTTGACATGATGAGTACCCGTAAATCGCGGGAACCAGGCGCTGATCTGTTGCACCTGCTTGCTGATGTTGCCGTGGGTCAGGATAACGCCTTTGGAGACACCCGTGGTGCCGCCGGTGTACTGATACATCGCCGTATCCTCAAAGGTCAGTTTTGCCTTGGGCGGGTTGGGCTGGGACTTGGCGATGCAGTCTTTCCACAGGGATACGTCACTCGCCTGCTTCATGGGCTTTGTCGGCAACAGTCCCTTTTTCTTACCGACTAAGGGGAATAAAAGATTGACCGGAAACGGCAGATAGTCTCCAATAGATGTAATAATAATTTGTTTAACTTTTGTTTTGGGTCTCAGATCGATCATTCGGTTCGCCAGCAGATCGACGGTGATGAGTATCTTGGAGCCGGAATCGTTGAGCTGATGCTCGAGTTCGCGGTCGGAATAGGTCGGGTTATTTAAAACAACAATAGCGCCAAGTCTATGGGTAGCGTAATAGGCCACGACGCAGGGAATCATGTTCGGCAGGATGATGGCGACGGCGTCGCCTTTTTTGATGCCCATGCCGGCCAGGCAGGTGGCGAAACGATCCACCATATCTTTCAACGCCTTGTAGGTCATGATGTAGCCCTGGAAGTTCAGAGCCATGCGGTCGGGAAACTTAGCCGCTGATCGGTCCAGAATATCGGGCATGCAGATTTCTTCGTATTGGATTTTTTCAGGAACACCTTTGTCGTAAGACTTTAACCACGGTTTTGACGCATAAGATACTTCTCCAGCCATTTTAACTTCCCTCCTAAGTTTGGTTAAGACGATGTGAATGAAGCAAACTATTTTGAACGCTGTCTTTCTTGTGATTAATTCCTGATCTTGATTCCTCCTCAGTATTGGATTTTATGCTTGTGTGAATAAAAAATGAGTGCTTGCGGCCCGGGCCGGAGTGACTTTTAGCAATTTTTTCCGGCAAAAGCCATAAAATATTCCTGACGGGACGCGGCAGTCTTCATATCCGGCGCTATTTCGAATATTTAGCTTTACTATTTTTTTTCATGTGCTGTAAACACTGTTTCGGGTTATGCGTCGCGGAGAGCCCAAGGCAGGCTCAGGCCTCGTTTCGCCGACTCAAAACGCGACCGCAAAGAGCTTGACAGAAGGATTCTTTTGAGGATAGTTAAAAACAGGGCGCTTATGAAAAAGAAATCGAGAGATGTAGAAAAGACCTATTCGACACCCGAATTTGTCGCCAAGCTTCGCCGCCTGGCCGATGCCCTGGAAACCGGCAAGCGCTTCACCATCATGGTTGCGGGCGAGCGAATATCGGTGTCTTCCAGTGCTGCGTTTAATGTGGAGCACGAACGGGACGGGAAAGATGAAGAAATTGAATTTCAGATCAAGTGGACCAATCCATCGTAATCAAGCAAAACGCTCAGACGCCCGCCATTCCTATGACCGCATTTGACATTCACATTCACACCCGGAGATTTTCCGGCTGCTCCTTTATTCAGTTTGAAGATGTTATCGGACAGGCTGTGGCGGCGGGGCTTTCCGGAATTGCCCTGACCGAACACGGCATGCGGTGGCCGGACGCGGAGTTCGACGCGCTGTGCAGGCAGGGCGACGCGCAGGGGATCGTGTTGATCAACGGGCAGGAAATTCATGCTAAAGATAAACGAGGACGTTCCGAAGGAGAATATCTGATATTTGGTCTTAAGCGCAGCGTGACCGAAACAGTTGCGGCGGCCGACCTGATCGAGACCGTTCATGCCGAAGGAGGCATCGTCATCGCTGCGCATCCCTACAAGCTGTCGCGCGGCGGCAGGTCGCACTATTATGGAGCGGGGGATCTGGTGTATCAGTTGAAGCTTGACGGCATTGAATTGTGCCATCCCGATCACAGTGAGCAGGCGTTGGAAAAAGTCCGGCGGGCGATGGAGGAGCTGCATCTTCCGGGTACCGGCGGCAGCGACGCGCACAAAATTCTGAACATCGGTGCTTATGCCACGTCGTTTCAGAATCCGGTGCGCAGCGAAGAAGATTTTATCCGTGAGATCCGCGCGGGGAGAATCCGGGCGGAAAAACGTGAAACGTGAAACGTGAATAGTGAATGGTGAAAAGTGAATGGTGGATGGTGGATAGTAAAGAGAGGCAGCGCCTCGGGCGCTGCCTCTCTTTGATTTGAGGATTATTCGCCGATGAAGTTGGGTTCGCGTTTCTGCAGGAAGGCCGTGATTCCTTCCACGGCGTCCTTGCTGGCGCCCAGCTTCTTCGACCATTCAATGTCTAACTTCAGTCCTTCGTCAAACCCTTTGTCCATTCCCACGTTCATGCCGTCGAGCACGGCGGCTACAGCCAGCGGCGGCCGTTTGGTCAGGGCGACGGCAAAGGCTGTCGCTTCTTTGATTAGATCAGCGGCCGGAACAACCTTATCGACGAGGCCAATGGCCAGCGCTTCGGCGGGTGACAGGCGCTTGCTGAAGAGGATCATATCGAGGGCCCTGGGTTTTCCCAGGAGCCTCGGCAGTCGCTGAATGCCGCCCCAGCCGGGTGTGATGCCGAGGTTAACTTCCGGCAGCCCGATGAACGCCTTGGGATTGTCGGTCATGATGCGGAAATGGCAGGCAATGGCCGTTTCACATCCGCCGCCCAGGGCATGCCCGTTGATGGCCGCGATGTAAGGCTTGGTGGAACGGGAAATGGCATTCATGATCTCATTGCCGTTGGGGCCCTTCGCGATGTTGGCGATGTCGGAGACATCCATGCCGGCGGAAAACCCTTTCTCTCCGGCGCCCGTGATAATGACGGCCCGCGTCTCCTTGCTTTTTTCGATCGCGTTCACGGCGTCAAAAAAATCTTCCCGGATGCCCAGGTTGACGGAGTTCATCGGCGGACGATTCAAAACGATGGTGGTAATAAAATCCTTGGTCGAGACAATAATGTTTTTGTATTCCATAAATTTTCTCCTTTCAGTTTTAGAGAACAAGGGGTTGCAACCTCTTGTTCTGCATTGTTTGAGCCTTTAGCCTAAAAGTTTACAGCCTAATAGTAGGGAACGGTCGCGACCGTTCCCTACAGCTATCTTTTCTGATGCACCAGCCGCACTCCCGGATGCGGCACTTCAAAATAAGGAACGCTGGCTCCGCCCAGGCTCCCGACAAACGCCGTCCGGCGGTCCTCCCCGCCGAAGCAGATATTTGCGGGGCGCCGGAGCGTCACACCCTGCAAATCCTCAACGAATATTTCCAGCTTGCCGCACCCGTCGATAAACCCTATCGCGTTGGCAGCGGGAAACGCAACCCAGAGGTTGCCGGCTTCGTCGAAAGCGATGCCGTCGGGAAATCCGGCTGCACCCAAAACGGCAGGCCCATAGACCTCCGCAGGGCCGACGCTGTCATCGGCGTTGATCCGGTAGCGCAGCACGCGGCGCTGCATGGTTTCAGCGACATAGACATACTCTTCGGCCGCATCCACAGCGACGCCGTTGGCAAAATAAATGCCCTCGGCAACGATCTTCGGCGGCTTGCCCGGGGCAATCAGTATCAGGCAGCCGTCCGGCACGGGTTTCTGAATCGAGGCATCAACATCAGGGTTATCGGTCGAATTCGAAATCCAGAGTCGGCCCGCAAAATCCCAGAAGGGAAAGTTGGGTGTCGGCATGGGCCTTCCCTGAGCCTGCGTCATAAGGACGCTGTGATCGCCTGACGGCGCAAGGGACTGGACTTCGCCGTTGCCGATATTGGCGACAATGCAGTTCCCCAGAGGGTCGATGCAAATCCCGTTGGGGAGCCCACCCAGGCAGCCGAAAAATGTCGTGTGACCGTCGGGCGTGATTTGTGCACAGCGGCCATAAGCGTCCGCCGTGTAAACGCTTCCATCATCGAGGGCCATGACGCCTTCCGGGCGCGTAAGTCCCTTGCCGATTGTTTTTATCTCGCATACGTCTTGTACCATCCTCACATCCTTTCAAAGCCCTATGACTACATCTATTTTATAAAAAAACGATGCTTCGTTGATGCTCCGCAGCGCTTCCCGATTCGTTATTGTGGGTCGGAAATGACGCGCTTCAGATGATCATTTAGCGCGTCGATCGAGGAAAAATCTTTCGGATCGACGGCGTTGCCGACAACGACCTCCAGTTTTTTCCCTCCCCAGAAGCGAGGCAGAAATCTTCCAGCCGGCATGATGTCAAAGGCGCCGCGGATGGTGACGGGAATAATCTTTTTGTTCAGGTTCCTGGCCAGATAGGCCGCGCCGGATTTGAATTTTCCCATGGACCCGTCGCGCGTGCGCGTTCCTTCCGGGAAAATAATCAACGACTTTCCGCTTTTTAAAACGTCGGCCGCCGCTTTCAGGGACGGGACGACGTTGCCCGTCCGGTCCACGAAAAGAACGGGCACTCCGGCAAACATATAACCAAGAATTGCCACCTCTTTTTTCCCGATCAGGAATACCTCTCTGCGGTGGGCAAAAGGAATCGCGTTCATCATCGCCGGCGTGTCCAGAAGCGACTGGTGATTGGCGACCAGGATGACGTTGTCGAGCGTCAGCCGTTCGGGGTGCAGAATGGTCCAGCGCCAGAAGATGACCGAGACCAGCCTGATCAAGAGCAGGAAAAGCTCATTCACGGGATTGAAAAAGGCGGTGGTCTTGGTGGTTACGGGGCTGTGTAGGATCAGGTCGTCAAGATTCGCGCCGGAACGCTCGGGACAGGAGGCCAGATACCGAACGAACTCTTCCAGGGTCATCAATGAATGAACCTGATCCATATCGACGGAAATGTTCAGGCTTTCTTCCAGGTGTACGATCAGCTCGATCATCCCTAGGGAATCGATCTGGTGATCCGCGAGCGTCTGGTTGGCGTACAGGGTCTTCGCACGAAATTTTGCGGTGAGCACGGCGATGATTTCTTCCTCGCGGACGCTGGTTGACGCCAGAATGTTGCGGGGGACGGCGGCGCCCGCGGCATCGGTTTGGTAGATGCCCTGGTCCAAAAGCCTGATGACCTCGTCGATCAGGACTTTGCGCGTCGAGTTCCGCGGCAGCGGGTCTGCCGATATTGCAAAGCGACTGACCGTCTTATAGATGGGCAGGTCCTTATTCAGAGCCGCAAGTTCTTCCCGGATGCGCCCGTAGCTTGCCGCCCCTTTGGTTGCCGGGACAATTACCGCATAAACGGATTCCCGTCCCTCAATTTTCCGGCCGAACACGGCGATTTCGCTGATGAGCTGCGATTTCCGGAAATAGAGCTCCAGTTCTTCCGGATAGACGTTTTTCCCCGAATCCAGCACGATCACATTTTTCTCGCGGCCCGTGATATGGATATGCCCCCGCGGGTCTACGTAGCCCAGGTCCTGGGTGTTGAAAAAACGCTTGTCGTCGAAGGCCTGCCGGTTGGCCTCGTCATTTAAATAGTAGCCCGGCATTACGGCATCTCCCCGAAGCCAGATCTCCCCGATACCGTCGGCATTGACGTTTTTAATTTTCACATCATTGCCGTCGATAGGCGGGCCGACGGCGCCGGCGACGGCGTCTTTGAAATAGGGAATGGCGATGGGTCCCGTCGTTTCGGTGAGCCCGTAGCCTTCCATGATATAGAAGCCCATGGTTCGGTAATAGTTGAAGTACTCCTTTTTGAGCGGTGCGCCGCCGCTGATGAAGAACCGCATCCTGTGGCCGAAAACGTCATGCACCGGGCGAAAGACTTTTTGCAGCACAGAACGCAGACCCAGAGCCCGGAGGACGGGCGCGGCTTTGAGAAAAAACATGAAGAGGCGATACTTGGCTCCGGACTGCGCCCGGAGTTTGGTCATGAGCGCATCGAAGAACAGCTCCCACATCTGCGGCGCTGCCGGAAAAATCGTGATGGGATGATCGGCCAGAGCTTTGATGATGTCGGGGCCTTTCAGGGAATTCTGGAAAACGATGGAACTGCCGGTGACGAGCGGCGCCATGAACGTCGATTCAAAGGCGTAGACATGATAGAGCGGCAGCATGGCCAGCGTCATGTCTTCGGGCGTATATTCTTCCAGCTTGGTGCAGGTCAGCGCGACCGAAAGAATGTTGCGGTGGTTGAGCGCGACGATTTTCGGATGGCCCGTGGTGCCTGACGTGAAAAGCAGCGTGGCTATATCGTCGAGATTAACCGCTGCCGATTTCAATATTCCATCCGGGACGGCCGGCGGCTCGTCTTCAATGTCGAAAACGGTGATCTCCTGAAAAACGGAGCGAAAATGACCGGAAACAAAAGCCGCCCGGGCGCCGGCGGCAGCCGCCATGTCGCGGTATTGTCCGGGTGAGAGGTTGGTATCCAGCGGAAGCGCAACGGCTCCGATCGCCGTAACGGCCATGAATGTGCAACACCATTCGGGGGAATTGGCCGCCAGAAGGATGACCACGTCGCCTTTGGCAAAGCCCCGATCCTGAAGCAGGGATGCTCTGGCCCTTGCCTTCTCCCAGGTGTCGCGAAACGTGATATGCTGATTAATAAACAGAATACGATCCGCATGGCGCAAGGCGAGCGTCTCATAAGCTGTCAAAAGATTTTTAAATTCCATAAAACTTCCCTGTGTGTTGAACACTGGTTTATAAGACAGGCGGGTTCAAAAAGAATACTCATGGACTGCCCTTTGTTCGGGAGATGAGCTTACCGGCTTTTGCGGCCATATCCGCGAGGCTGAACGGTTTCTGGATGAACTCCATGCCTTCTTCCAGGATTCCATGCTGGGCGATGACATTGGAAGGATAGCCCGACATGAAGAGAACTTTCAGATCCGGGCGGGTCGCCAGAAGTCTGTCGCGGAGTTCTCTGCCGCTCATAAAGGGCATAACCACATCGGTGATGACCAGGTCCAGGGGCATTTCTTCTTTTTCGCACTGCGAGAGCGCCTCCAGCGGGTTTCCCGATGCGATCACCCGGTACCCCAGGGTCGTGAGCATGCCGGTGACCAATTTGAGAACCATTGGATTATCCTCGACCAGCAGAATGCTTCCCGACCCGGGCGTTGCAGCCGGTTTGGGAGTCATGCCCAAGATGAGGCCTGCGTCGGCACTGCAGGGAAGGTAAATTTTAAACGTGCTTCCCCGGTCCGGTTCGCTGTATACATTAATGCTGCCGTTATTTTGTCTGACGATGCCGTAAACGGTGGCGAGCCCCAGCCCCGTGCCTTTGCCGAGGTCCTTGGTCGTGAAGAACGGTTCAAAGATATAGGGGAGGTGATCTTTTGCGATGCCGGAGCCCGTGTCGCTCACCGTCAGGAGCACATAGGGGCCTGGGGGGAGTTCCAGATGGGACGCGTAGTAATCTTCATCGATGATGACGTTGGCTGTTTCAAGGATGATGTTGCCGCCCTCAGGCATTGCATCTCGCGCATTAACCGCCAGGTTGATGAGGATTTGCTCGGCTTGCACCGGATCGAATTTAATGGTCCAGAGGTCGTTGCCGGGGTAAAATGCAAGTTTGGTTTTTTCGGTCATGAGGCGAAGAATGGTGCTCTCGGTTGCCGCGATAAGATTGTTCAGGTCGACGGGCTGCGGCCTGATGATCTGCTTACGGGAAAAAGCAAGAAGCTGCTGTGTCAGATCCCGGGAACGGCAGGCGGCTTTTTCAATTTCCAGAACGTCTTCAGTTATCAAATGGCCGGCAGGCAGTTTGAGCTTGATCAAGTCCAGGTACCCCAGTATAACATTCAGCATATTGTTGAAATCATGCGCCACGCCGCCGGCCAGCCGGCCCACCGTTTCCATCTTCTGAGACTGGCTGAGTTGTTTTTCCAGGGTCTCTTTTTCCACTTCGGCTTTCTTGCGTTCAGTAATATTTCTGCCCGCCATCAGAAGACCCGTCGGCTTTCCCGATTCGTCCCGGGTGAAGCTTGCGGTCATTTCCAGCCAGATGGTCCCGCCGTCTTTGCGGTAAAATTCCATTTCGATGGTCCGGGAGCGGTTGGGATCGACCGGTTCGCCGCCGGATTCTTTTTCCAGCTCTTCAGTCAGCATGGCAACTCCGCGGGTGTAGGATTCCGGTGTAACCTGCTGCTCGGCAGGAATCTTCATGATTTCTTCCGGCGTATAACCCGTAACGCGTATTTCTGAAGGGCTCTGATAGAGGTAATTCAGATCGAGATCCAGTACGGTGATCGTCTCGTTCATGTTCTCCACGATCGTCCGGTAGCGCTTTTCGCTTTCTTCCAGGGCCAGCTCGGCTTTCTTCCGTGCCGTGATGTCCCGCGCGGTTGCGATAATCTCGCGGGGGACGCCCTGATTGTCCCTCCCAAATGTTGCACTAATTTCCAGCCACACAATACCGCCATTCTTGTGATTGAGCTCGATTTCGACCGTCACGGGTTGCCACGCCCCCGCAGGGGGAGGCGCCATACGGTGCGCCATGGCCTCGGTTAATTCACGCGAGATCACCTCGATCGACTGCGGCGGTAGTAATTTATCCAGGGGGATTTTCATGATTTCTTCCGGTGTGTAACCCGTCAGGCGCGCCCGGTGGTTGCTGGCGAAGATAAACCGGAAATTGAAATCAACCACGAACACCACATCGTGGACATTTTCGACGATTATCCGGTAGAGCTTGTCGGTTGACCGGAAGGCGTCTTCGGCCTTCCGGCGGTCGGTGATGTCCCGCGCGATACCCAGGACTTCAAACGGAACGCCCTGTTCATCACAGTTAAAGTCGGGTTGAACCTCCATCCAGCGTCTTTCACCGTCTTTGCGGATGATTTCCAGTTCCAGGAGTCTGTGGTCGTCGGTCATCCGGTCATGGCTCGCGGACAGCCGTTCCAATTCTTCAGCGTACGCCTGCTCAACGAGTTTCCTGGAGTCGTCCGTCAGATAATCGGCAAAGGACAGGTGCATAAGCTCTTCGGGGGTGTACCCGAGCATGGCCGTTACCGACGGGCTGACGTAAGTAAAGTGCGCGTTAAAATCCATCGTCCAGATGACATCCCGGATATTTTCGGTAATCAGTTGCAGGTGCCTCTCCGCCTGCTTGCGCTGGCTGATATCGCGGACGATGCCGCGGAAGCCAATCGGTTGACCGTTTTCATCGCGCAGGAGCGCGACGGAGGATTCAACATCCAGCGTTCCACCGTTCTTTTTGTTGATTTTCCAGTCAAAGCCCTTGACCGTTTCACCGGTAAGGTACACGGTGTGAAATATTTTAAAGATTTTATCGGCGTTGTGTTCATCAACCAATTTCCGGAAATTCATCCGGATGATTTCTTCGGGCGTATAATTCAGAACACGAACCACGGCGTCATTGAAGAACAGCAGATTTCCCTGCAAGTCCACTTCGAAATAGGATTCTTCGACGCTGTCGATAATATTCCGATAGCGCTCTTCGCTCAGCCGCAGTTCCCGCTCCGCCTTCTTTCTCTTGGTGATATCGCGGACGACGCCGTGAAATCCGGCAGGCCGGCCCTTTTCATCCCGGAGCAGTGCGACGGAGGATTCGACATCCATTGTTTTTCCGTCTTTTGTGATGAGCTGCCATTCGAAGCTTTGCACGGCCGTGCCGGTCCGCAGAATATCGCGGCCGATGCCGTACAGCTTTTCTTTGTTTTCTTTGTCCAAAAGCTTCCGGAAATTCATGCCGGAAATCTCTTTGCGGGTAAAACCCAATTTTTTTATCAGCCGGTCATTGAAGAAACGGATATTTCCCTGTATATCCAGTTCAAAATACGATTCCTGCATCCTTGCCAGCAGGTTTTGAAACCGAACCTCGCCTTTGTCGGATGCGGCGTCCGGTTTTTTTTCTGCTGCCGGGGACGGGGTAGGTTGGCTTTGCTTTTTCAGAAGCTTGTTGATGGTCGCGGCCAGGCGATCGAGTTCATCTTTCTTGGGAGAGACTTCGATTGCGGCGGTTGTGTTGTCCGCCAATGCCTTCCGAAGTGCACCAGTCATCATTTTAATGCGATTTTTTTCCGAATACGTTGCCATAATTTTTCGCCGCTGCTTAGGAAGATGTTTTGCGTTTCGGGGACATCCATGGTGCCTTTGTGTGCTGAATAAACTGAATATAATGCTATTTATAGACGGATAGCTGTTGTGTGTCAAGCGTATTCGTTTATGCCGAATACAGGCAGTCCCAATGGGTGGCCTTGCCGCAAATATGACTTTTCACGAATAGGCTATTGACAAGATCTGCGGATATTTTTATACACGGTTTCGCCTGATAAAATCCAAGGGCAGACAACAGAACAGGAAAGTAATATTTATGCTAAGCCGTTTAGTTGGTTATCTCTTTCTCGTTATTGTGGGCGTAACGTCTATTCCGCTTTTTTTAATTGCCGTCCTTCTGCGCGTCTTTTCTTACCCCTTTGACCGCCGGCTGCGGCTTTTGCATTTGTTCACCTGTTTCTGGGCCTCGCTTTACACCTGGATGATGCCCCCCTGGCGGATACGTATCGAGGGGCGCGAGCACGTCCGGAAAAACACGGCCTACATGGTTGTTTCCAATCACCAATCGCAATTGGACATCCTGGTCGCCTTTCGTCTCTTCTTTCACTTCAAGTGGGTATCCAAAATTGAGATGTTCCGTATACCGCTCATTGGCTGGAACATGAGCCTCAACCGTTACGTCAGATTGAAACGGGGCGACAAGGAGAGCATTGAACAGATGCTCTCCGAATGTGAAACACATCTTGACGAAGGAAGTTCGATCTTCATGTTTCCCGAAGGCACCCGGTCTCCCGACGGCGAGGTAAAAGTCTTCAAACTCGGCGCCTTTCAGCTTGCTCAGAAGAAGAAGGTACCCATTCTTCCCATCGTGATCAGCGGGACCAACAAGGCCCTACCCAAATACAGCCTGAATTTTACCGGGTCACAGAAAATCTATATCAAAATTTTTGAGGAAATCCCGTATTCGGCGTTTGCAGCGTTGTCGGCGGAAGAGACGGCGCAGATGGTGCGGCAGTTTATTATCGGGAAGCTGAGGGTAATGAACGAATACACATTGGACGCCGGTGCGAAGCCGTAAATTCATTTGTACGGCTCCAGGACGCGATACGTAAAAACAAGGGGTTGCAACCCCTTGTTCAATGTGGATTTGCCACAATCAGGTTATCCATCACGAAAAGACGGGCAGAGCGTTTTCGTTCCTCCGCACTGGCCTGGGAACGTTCACGTTTTAAGCAGCGCGGCGCCGATCTTTTCCTGGCGGATCTGCATCACTCTTTTTTTCAGCGTCGAAATCGATTCCAGATCCCGAAGCAGATAACCGTATTTGTCCGGAAGCGAGATGCTTCGGGTGCCGATGATTTTTCTGATGCCGGCCTGAAATTCAGCGGCCAGGCGGGCAAAGGTTATCATGAGCGGACTTGGGGAGTCGTAGCCCCGATCGAGCCTGCCGGCTGATTCGGAGGCAATGATGCGTAAGGTTTGCAGCAAGGCGCCGGCGGCTCCCAGTTCGCTTGACAAGGCTGCATCAGGTTCGGGGCTTCCTTCCTTGAGGGCGGCGGTGAGCCCGGTTAATACGGCGGACATGCCGCCCAGAGCCGGACCCGCCATGACAACGTCCTCAATTTCTCCCAGGGGGACAACGAGATCTCTCCAGGCGTTTCCTTCCTTTCCCAGGACCGCTTCCTGCCCCACCAGGCAATCCGTAAGCTTGATGCCGCCGTGAGGGGAGGGCTTCAGGAAATTCATGGGCAGCGGCCCGGCAACAGTAACCCCTTCTGCCGTCCGCGGCACCATAAAGGCCGTAAAACACTTCAGCGGCGCTTGCTGATCGGTTACGGCAACGACAATGAACACTCCGGCAATGGGTCCGTTGGTCAGATAGGTTTTCTCACCGGTTAACGCATAACCGTTATCCCGTTTACGGGCCCCCGTCGTCAACAACTTGGGCCGCGCACCGTGTCCCGGTTCGGAAACAGCAAAAGACAGGGTGACCTTACCCGTTGCCGCGGCCGGTAAATATTGTTCACGCTGTTCGCGTGTGCCGAAGACACCAAAGATATAGTGAGCGATGATCTGC
>Ga0351971_1064_pt1 | contig 20112 bp, 31 predicted proteins | sample BONcelFGM3001F11_FD_206746 | JGI IMG/M metagenome (GOLD analysis project Ga0351971, IMG submission 206746) | Enriched cells from coal bed in the Powder River Basin, Montana, United States - BONCAT cells FGM rep2 HSBNCT.FGM.300.1.F11 ...
ACATCCCTTTCCAGATAGGTTGCCACATAATTCGAATACCACTGTGAAGGTTCAAGATTCATGTCATAGATTCTTGGATAGGCGCCGGTAAACATGCATTCTTCAATGGAACCCGGCAGTCGACCAGCCTGTTCCAGCTCAGAAAAAGAAAAGGGAAGCAACTCCAGGATGGCGACTCTTCCGGCCAATGACTGACTGATCCCTTCCATCAACCCGAAATTGGAGGAACCGGTCAGGACATAAACGCCCTGTTCTCCAATGTCATCCACATGGGTCTGAATGTATGAAAAGAGATCAGGCACTCGCTGTACTTCATCCAGGACAAAACGCCTTGGATAAGCATCTATAAAGCCTCTGGGATCAGTTGAGGCGAACTGGCGCATATCCGGTTCTTCCAGGGAGACATAGCCCCAGTCCGGGAAAACAGATTTGACCAAGGTTGTTTTACCGGACTGTCGGGGGCCGGTGAGCGTCACAACAGGGTATTGTTCGGCCAACGACTTTAGTTTTGGGGAGAGGTTTCTTTCTATCATAGCTGGGGAATAAGGCATATTTTACAAATTGTCAACATGAATAACAATTTGTAAGGATATACTGGTGGCGATACGCCGAAAGTATCTTTTTGGGGCCAAAAAGGCCTGTTCAAGAGGTTTTTGAGGCCCATATTTTGAATAACATCTTTTGCTTCAAGTGACCTTTGTTTATTTAGGTCGTTCCCCTCTCAGTGAATGAGAAAATGGGTTTGATCGAAATTCAGAATAACGCATAAAAACATAGGCGTCACCAATTGGCCCGGCATTTTTCGGATCAGGGAAGTAGTGCGAAAATATGACCATGTTGATAAATCATATGAATTCAATCTGTTGAAGATTTACTTAACGGACTTTCCAGCGCACCGGTGCCCGCTCTGCGCGTCTGAGCTAATATTTGCTCCAGTGCCGTCTGGTTTGGAGCAACAGAGGGTGTGGAAGGTGGAACCGTCGCAAGCAAATCCAGAAACTTTTCGGTTTTTCCTGTTGCCGGTGGTAAGTGTGCCGATAGGATCATCTTCGGGGCAATCTGACGAATTCTGTCCAGCGCTTGACTGAATTCGCTCGGCTTAACCATATGAACCCATGGGTTGTCCAAGCTGGCCCAGCCCGCCATGCCTTGAGCCAGATCCCCATCGGCAACATCATCGGTAGTTTGCGCCGGTACCTGAATGATGGCGCCGAAGCAATCAGCAGAAAAGAAAGCCTCTGATTTGTCATCATAGACGCCGATGGTAGTCGGGTTATCGAACAGGGGAGGTCTCACGGCGGTTAGCTTACGATCCCCCACATTAATACTGTCTCCCGGATTCAGCCAGTAAACCCGATCCATGGGTACCGGCCAAGCCGTGCTCATCCTCAGCACAGCTAAGGAGTACGCTGCAAGTCGTGCATTGGGAGCTGCTTCAAGGATCTGTTGAAGGTTACCGGTATGATCCGCATCATCGTGGGTGAGCCACACCCACTTCAAGTTTCGCGGGTCGATGACTGACTTGAGAGCCTTCATAAACGCTTCGCTGTCTATACCCGTTCCCGTATCAACGAGAACAGGCTCCTTCGCCTTGATGACGAAGGCATTGACCGGAAGGAATCCCGCTCCGGGAATCGGAAAATGGGCAGGAAGAACATCGATATCGGGCATCGCTTGATACGGTTTGTCCATTGGAAACTCCTCCTATCTTGGTTTTTAAATCACACTTCTCTGTTTTTTACGATAATTATGACAAGCCGAGAAATCAATATTTCTTCATCTCATTGCCTAATGAGAACATCTGAAGCTTGCCCGCCGGATGTTCATGTTGGGTTTTAATCTCTTAAACGCATCTTTTGGGATTCAAAAATGTTGGATTAAGACCATTTTATGCATTGATTTGTAATATTTTTCTTTTAATTGCCGACAATTACTGTGGTCCGACCCCATTTCGGATTTCGCAAATTTTATGCTGCAACGGCCACTAAACGGGGGGCAGGAGCGCCCTGCAAAAGGCCTCTCACGCTCAGGTCCTCATCAATATCCGGCCAGTGAATCCCATATCCAGCCCCCCCCAAGTTGCCAATTTTTCCGTTGGGCCGGTGTTGCGTGCAACAGTCGGGGATACCATGCCAGGGGTGCGGTAATGGTGCGTCCGTCAAGAAGATCGACACGGATGGTATCATCCGTGACACATACATTAACAATCCGTTCACCGGCCTTGGGTTCCAAAGTAATCATTCCATGCCTCCAATAATTCTTGTTTGTGTTCCGATGTAATTTCTTCCAATTTACGGAGTTCCCGGGCTGAAAAACCGAGATTATAGGCCAACGCTACAGGATATATCCAGAATTTCGCTGAAAATGCATCCCTGTCAATATGAACATGCGGTGGTTCCTGTAAATCGTGGCTGACAAAATAGAATCTGTATGGCCCTTTTCTCAGGACTGCTGGTGACATTGGTTTCTTCTCCATTGAGCAGACTTTTGGCCGCGCTTTATATATCATCCATTTATATCATCCATGTTTACTTTTTTTTCAAGGATGGTTTTGAGTTGCGGCGTATCATCCTTCACGCTGGTGCAGCCATTGACGGCCTTTGTTTGTCAGGCGATATTTCTGCAAACGGCTGTTGGGCTTGTCAGGGATGGTCATTTCAATCCATCCATCCGTCATCGCCGGTTTGAGATACCGCTCACGAAACGATTTTCGATCCTGTAATTCGAGTGCGTTTTGCAGGGCTTCACTGCTCATTTCGCCACGGATATGAACCAGCAACCGACTGACTTGGGGGGTAACTTGAGGGGCAACTTGGGGGGCGGCAGTTGTCACGGCATCCAGAATCATTCTGAGCATGAATTCGATGAAGGCGGCAGAGTCTGTCCGGCTGGTGCTGTCCTGCAGTGCCTGATAATACGCCGCCTGATGTTCATGGACCATGCTCTCGACAGGGATGTCAGCAAACAACGGATTCCACTGTGTCAGTATCAGGGTCTGCCACAACCGCCCCATTCGGCCGTTTCCGTCAGCGAAAGGATGAATGAACTCGAATTCGTAGTGAAACACCGAACCGGTGATCAGCGGATGTGCGTCCGTATCTGCCAGCCACCGAAAGAGATCCCCCATCAGTTCAGGAACACGGACTGCCGAAGGCGCCATATGGATCACCTGATTGTCCGCCAACACCCCCACGCCGCCATCCCGATAAACGCCAATCTCGTCAATCAATCCGGCCATCAGGATTCGGTGCGCCTCCAGCAGATTTGCCTCATTTTCCGGCCGCCACTGTGTGAAACGGTCATAGGCGGCGATGGCGTTGCGAACCTCCTGAATTTCCCGGGGCGGCGCAATGACCCGACGGCCATCCATGATTGCGGTTATCTGTTCTTCGCTCATCGTGTTTCCTTCGATGGCCAGTGAACCCCGAATTGTGCGAATGCGATTGACACGTCGAAGTCGCAGCGACGTTGCCATATCCTCAAGCACGGTGAAACGCCCGAAAGCCTCACTGATACCTGCCACCAGGTTCAAAATGGCTGAAGTGATTGTATAAGGCGGCTGGTAGGAATGTTTCGGTTTCATACCATTAGCCCCGGTTCTGTCAGCCATGCCACTGAGCAGGTTGGTTTCTGCATTGCATCCCATAAAAGTGGATGCACCCCCTGGTTGACAATATCCACGTCCGGTATGCCGGTGATCAGATTTTGAACCAGATTCGACAGACTGGATGCGCTCAGCCCCCGATACGTCGATGGCAGATTAAATATCCTGACACGCAGGGTAACAGACGAATCTGTCCCAAAACGGGTTGGGGCGTCGGTGTCGAGAAGAAACGTCTGATCACTGATCCCGGTGAAGAGATGGCCGTTTTGCAGTTTCAGGGGAAATGATTGGGTTGTCATATTTTTCCAAATGATGGTGTTGGCTTGCGATGTTTTTCAGATCAGGGAAATAGTGCGACAATATGGTGGTGTTGATATTTTATATGATATCAATATGTTGTCGATTTACTTAACGGACTTGCCTGGGTCCCGGCGCCACACTGATTTAATTCCAGTTCCTTAGGAATCTGTAGTCGCCAACTCGAATTCATAAACAGGGGTTTCAATCATCTTGACCGGCTTTTTTTGTCCCCAAATGATCTTCTGTAATTTTTCAACCGTCTCCGGTGTAAAATACTGTTCCCCGGTCTCCATGCATACCCGGGCCGGAACATGCTCTACGATATAGAACTTTCCGTCCATTTCAAGGGTATATGTGACGTGCTGGTCTATACATGTTTCTTTGATTGCGTTTTGAATCATGTCTTCCTCCTGACCCGATAGTCGATCCATAGATCGTTATCTGGCTCATAAACCGTTATGATTTTAACCAGTGGCCGGTCTGGATAGCTGCAATGAATATGCAGTGGACGTTTTGCCTTTGTAACGCCAAATATCAGACAGCTTGGTCCGTACTTGTCATCCGGATAATCTTCAATGATGAGACACTGGGATTCGATGGCCTCGGTTACCTCGTGAACGGCAATTCGCCTTTTGATAGCCTGATCAACCGCATGTCTTGAATATTCATATTGTCCGGTTGCAATCTTTTGCCTCATTGCATCGATCATGGAATCAATTCCTGTTGATTTTATTCGTATCAAAAATCGGAGAATTCGTCAAAGACCGGTCAATGCGATCCATGAAGGTGTTTCATTTCCGCGATGGGTGAGTACACCAAAGCCCGGATAAAAATTGGCCATACTTCCCATGTTGGGAAATCGGGAGCCGATGTTGAAAAACATCCGGTGGGGTACGCCTGCAATGGTCACATCAATGACCGGTATTCCCATGAATTCATCTGTCGAAAGAGTATTTCCCGGAAATTCAATCTGTTCTGTGGCAAAGGAAATTCTCCCGGAGAGGCAGTCAATCAACACATCGAACCGGTTGAGAATATCCGCGCCAAAAATGCCGGATACCGGATATCCGACCAGATCAGACAGGTTTGCTGCGGTCAACCCCAGATAACTGGAGGGCAGATCAAATGTCTTGCCATGCAGGGTTACAGATGAATCGGTTCCAAAACTGCTTGGAGCGCCAGTGTCGAGAAGAAATGTCTGACCGCTGATCCCGATGAAGAGATGGCCGTTTTGCAGTTGCAGGGGAAATGATTGGGTTGTCATATTTCTTCCAATAATGGTCTTGGCTTGCGGTGTTTTTGGATTCAGGGAAGCAGCGCGACAATATGACGATGTTGATAAATCATATAAATTCAATTCATTGAAGAATTACTTAACAAACTTACCATAACGTCCCGCTGCCCTCTCCACATCCCATTCGGCGTTGGTGCCGGGATGCCCGCTTCCTTGAACCAGGACTTCCTCCACGTGGGTCTCAAAGGCCTTTCCGGAGGTTGTTTTCATGGGTTTCCGGTCGGCTCGATTAAATAGCCGTCAAATAAACCCGACAAGGTCAAAAACATTCAAAATAAGTATTTTCAGATAGTTATAACTACATGCCAGCCTTTATTCCGATTGCTTCAGCCCCCTGAATCAAATAACCATCAAATAAACCGTCTCGTGGGGCTCAAGCCCAAAATGGGATATATTTTGAATGCTTGCGAGATGAATCTGGATCACTGAGGCGAATCAGCTCCTGCTCGACGGTGTCCCGAATGATCCGTGAAGCCAATGCACTGTTTTTGGGATCAATCCCGAACCGTTCCCTCAACGTGGCGTTGGTCATGAATTCCCGGTTGACATATTTCAAGCACGCGTGAAGGTAGCAGGCCCTTACCCGGTCGTCTTTTTCCATTTCCCTCAGGGGTTTTGGGGCAAAAAGCAGCGCCCGGGTGTGTTCCTCGGCCACTTCAAACAGGGGCGCCGGCAATTGATACAGTTCGGTCTGAAAAACCACCTTGTCAATGCCGCTGCCCCGTTCCTCGCAGATTCCGGCCCGGCGCAGAAAGGAGGCCAAGGCCTCGTTGCGCGATCGGGGCGGGCTGTCCAGAAACCGTTCCGTCCTGACCAGAGGAATACCCGGGTTGGTAATTTCCATACGGTCGGAAAAAATCTCGATCATTGGCCCTGAACCGCGAATGAAAAAATCCTGATGAATGATAGCGTTGGCCACGAGCTCGCGTACCGCCAATTCGGGATAGACTGGTACGTCTCGCCTCAAAGCCTGTCCGATAACTTCATTGCTGGGCTATAGATTGTTGATATACCCGATCAACCCTTCGAAGCCTGCTGCATAACCCCTGCCACCGACCTGTTCGCGAACCGTTTCCAGCCTGCTGGTGTGTTTGTAGACGATGACCCGAACCGCTTTTCGTTTGAGAGTTTTGAAATCATCCAGGCGTTTGGCCAGAAGAATTGCTCCCATGTTGGAGATATTCCAGCCGCCGGCCTCGTACGTGCGAATCATGCCGTCATCGTTCAGCCGGCCAAGGATTCCAGCGCGATTTGCGGGCAGGTTCTGGTTTGTCAGTTCGAAATAGGCCGGGTAGTCGAGCAAACGCAATACCTCTTCGTCGGACACGCACTCGGCGACCGGCAAATCCTCGAAAGAAACGGCATCGAAGATGCGCCACAAGGCCCGTTCTTTTTCGGGGAAATCCTTGAGCTTCTTCTTGTAGGAGCCGACGCGGATGAATTCCTGTCCGCTGAAACTGACCGGTTTGTTGGACGCCCGGGGGATTTCCAGGATGACGATCGGTTTTCCATCAGCCTCGGTGCGATGGAACCGGAAATGGATGCGGGGGTTGGTCAAGCGAAGCAGCCAGCTTTCCAGCTCCTCGCCACCTTTCCTGGCCAATTCAGGCATGAAGGCCGTGCCGGTTATCTCGTGGGTGCCGTCGTCCAGTCCCCATACGAGGTAGCCGTTGGTCTTGCCGCACAATGCCCGTTGCTCAGCGCGGAAATGTATTCGCCTATCTCCTGAGGATCGGCATAACTGGCCTTGAACTCTACCCATTCGGTTTCATTGGGCAGCTTGCACAATTCGCGTAGTAACCCGGCCAGGTAGACTTCATTTCGATCTGCGGTCATTGGACGGCACCTCGCACGTCGCTTTTGCCCGTCACCGCGGTGATCAGGGCGGTTCGGTAATCATGCAATCTTGCAATAGCCGCTTCCACCTTCTTGGCCAGTCGTTCGATTTTGACAGTTTCATGATCGAGGTATCTGGCAATTGTTGTTTGATCAGACACGGGTGGACAAATCAACTTCAGCATTGTCATCTTGCTTGCCTTAAGGCCTTCCGCCGTTGATCCAGAAGAAATTTTTTTCAATTGGTTTTGAAAATAATCAGACATCATTCCTTTTGCTCATACCCGCTTTAACCGGCTCTTATTGTGATAAATGATAATTCATGGCGTTTTCATCCAAAGGCTTTGAGGATTGGGATGAACCCTATTTGACGGATGTATTGGCCGATGACGTCTTCAAATTCAACCTTTTTATGACCATTCTCATGTATCAAAATAACAAATTGACGTACGCTCGGAACGAACGATGCCCTGCTTGATTACCTCAAGTGTGGATACTGTCAGATCATCATATAGATTTCCGAAAGTACGCGTATATGCAAAGTCATAACAGTTCGCCCATGAGGCATGTTCATGACAGCACCAACCTGTTTCGGCGAAAAAACAATCCGGCTTTCCGATCCTGAAGAATTTCATTGCCGATGATGCCTTCTGCATCGGCCATCATCAGGGTCATTCCCAGCAGATCCGGCAAGGTGCCGCACCGAAGTTGAAATGCATCCTGGCCGACCTGCATGTCAACACGCCATGTCTCTGTTTCAAACTGACCAAAGCCCGGATAAAAATCGGTGGCGCTTCCCATGTTTGGAAATCGGGAAATGGAATCATCCTGGAAATAGGATATCTGGGCGCCGGTGTCAAAAAACATCCGGTGGGGTACGCCTGCAATGGTCACATCAATGACCGGTATTCCCATGAATTCATCTGTCGAAAGAGTATTTCCCGGAAATTCAATCTGTTCTGTGGCAAAGGAAATTCTCCCGGAGAGGCAGTCAATCAACACATCGAACCGGTTGAGAATATCCGCGCCAAAAATGCCGGATACCGGATATCCGACCAGATCAGACAGGTTTGCTGCGGTCAACCCCAGATAACTGGAGGGCAGATCAAATGTCATTTCATGCAGGGTTACAGATGAATCGGTTCCAAAACTGCTTGGAGCGCCGGTATCGAGAATAAATGTCTGACCGCTGATCTCGATGAAGAGATGGCCGTTTTGCAGTTTCAGGGGAAATGATTGGGTTGTCATATTTTTCCAAATGATGGTTTTGAGTTGTGGCGTTTTTGGGTTCAGGGAAGCAGCGCGACAATATGACGATGTTGATAAATAATATGAATTCAGCCTGTTGAAGATTTAATTAACGAACTTACCAGCGTCCCGGTGCCCATCATTTGCGCGGTCACCGTATGTATGTCAGCCGCAGTTTCGGGCAATGGGAGCCCAAAGCTCCTTCTCCCCGACTGAGTTGTGTTTTTATGTTAGGGCGCGGCAACGCGACATTACGGTAGCTTTGCGGCACATAGCATTCTTTCCAGATGAACACATCATAGTTGCCGGGGGGCACTTTGGCAACAAATTGACCCTGCGCATCGGTTTTCATATCCACAATTTTTGTTTTATATTGCAATTCATGCACAGCGACTCCCGATGGGCCGCGGTAATTAAAGCCGGTGCCGATGATTACGCGTGAGTAGCCAAGACCCTTTTCGACTTCTTTAACCAAGTGGGTTACTTGTCCTCTTATGATAGCGTTCACGCCAGCGGGTGGGGGGGGCGACAACGAGACTTTCGCCTTGGTCGCAAACCTGAAACTACCGGGAAACTGCCCCCACGACTGTGAAACGACTCCATTGCGGGTACTGCCTGTGTAACTCATACGCCCTTCCAACATCGTGATTTCGATGACTCCCTCCTGTCCTGCCCGCAGAATCCCGGCGTGGACCGCGGCCGTGGCGGGGTGTGAGTTGTCCGTATAGATATCGGTTCCCCAGACGCGTCCCGTTGTTTTTCCCACAGCCCGAAACCGAAACGTCTCTCCTCTTTTGCTCCGATAGCCGGCGGACAGCAGGTTATCCGGAGCGGCCTGCAGATCGCTGGTCAAAGCCGAAGGTGTTAGAGTGGCAACAAATCTCGAATATGTACCGGAACTCCAACTGGCTCTGTTACTGACCTCAATCCGAACACGATGAGCATTGGCCGGGATGGATGCGGAAATGCTGTAAGTCTTGGTGGCGCCGGGGCCTACTCTTATATTCCCGCTATCTATCCTTTCCTCTTTTCCCGTGCCACTGCTTGTTGTATGATGATAAATAATGCTAGCACTGATGATCGTGTCGCTGGATGTTGTGCCGTCGGCATAAACCTTTGCACCTTTCTCTGTAGCAGTGTTGCGGCCTGTTCCCGAGACATTTATTGTTGTTCCAGGTTTAAATTGCCCTTTATCATAGCGATGAAGTTGGGTCTCATTTATGGCGATGGGTCCAACGGTTGCGCCGCTGACATTGTACGTAAGTATAGGTCCGGCATATGTCCTTTCCTTACCTACTGTCCCTTCCTGTTGTGCCATAGCCGATGAGGACAACCATACCAGGCTGACGGCAACCAAAGTCAGCAACATCCATGTTTTTTTCATTCTTTATCCCCTATTCCGTGTCTGAAAAATTCAAACAACTCCTTTCTCCATTACCAATTCCAGGGCTTGTGTGAAATTGTCCCTGGTACAAACCAGTCGGATATCCCAGGATCCCCCGGAAATCAGGATCTCCCGAGCCTGTTTGTTGATTTCGATGCCACGCACGCTTTTCCATGGAGAATAGGGTTGCCAGGCGGACCACTGTCCGCCTTTGAGGGTGAGCAAAAAAAGAATTCGGCTCAGGATACCAATGTTACGATCCAGACGTTTTTGTCTGGGACTGGGAATGATTCCCACACCGTTTTCGGAGAGATAGAAGGCGACCTCTATGTCCCTCAGTCCGGCCTTGATCAGGACCCACACAATCAAAAACAACAACCATGCGCCGCTCAGAAATACCAGAACCGGTCCGGCGCTGTCGATCCCACGATTATCGATTATATCCGCGCCCCAATAGCCCGAGACCAACCCGAGAAACAACATGATAGCCAACGAAAACGGCCGGCCGGGTCCGCCCTCGCGCAGCCTATCAAAACGGGAGAGTGTTCCGGGCCATGATAAGAGAACGTCCCTGGGCTTTTTCGTTCCTTTATTCGAGTCAGTGGATCGACCCGATTGTGGTCTTGAAGATGTGGCCTTACTCTTCATAGTTTTCACATTTTTATTGACTGTTTTGTAGCGATCAATCCTAATAAGGTGATAAAAAGTTCCTTCTTCGGTTCCCGACTATAGGGGATTGGGTCTTGGGGGTCAAGGAAAACGGGGCGGGATGATAGCAGGAATTTTGCGGTACGTTGTTGACAATAAGGACAATATGAGATGTTTGCTTGTAACTAATTGAATTAAAGTGGGTATATGCCAAGAACAGCGCGTTTGGATTCACAGGGGACATTACGACTTGCATCCAAAATTCGTTCCGAGATTTCTGATATTTTAATTCAAGAGCACGTGTTAATGTTTTCTGAGGGCGCCAGGCTAATGGGGGTATCTGTTTCCGCGGTAGCCAAAATGATATTGCGGAAAGGGTTAAAGAGGTGATGCCTGCAACGGAATTATTTTTGTCCCTGTTGTCAACAACGTGCCCTATATTCCGAAGAGGGCGACATTAAGCATGTCCGCCTCATTGGCATAGACGATGGCCGCCTGAGCCTTGGTGACCGCAGCAGGAAGCAAAGCGTCCTTGATGGCATCGGTATGAATCCGGTAGTTGACCTTGGCCAAAGTACGCTGGAGGTTCCACTCAAGCCGGAGCCGGTCGTTTTCCGCATCCTTGAGACGCTGGAACTCCTTGATCAGGTATACCTTGAATTCCGGGCTTATCCACATCCCGAATTCGAATGCGATATCCTTGTGGGCGTAGGTACCCCCATATCGGCCTGCACTGGCACGCAAACCGATCGCGTTGGTCTGCTCCACCCACTCCTTGACGCTGAGTTTGTAGCTGTTCAGTCCGGCTTGCGTTCTAATTGTGGCGAATCCGCCATAATTAAACCACGTATTCCGGTATGACGTCGCGCCAATCGAACAGCCGACCAGCCGCCAGCACTGCGGATCAATCCGCCGCCCACAAGGTCCGGCTGCAACTCATTGCGTATCCTGTCAGGAGACGGCCCATGACAGTCGCAACCGGGAAGCTGCCGGTTTTAAGCAAGAGATGAAAATGGTTGGGAATAAGCGTCCAAGCGAAACATCGGGTTTTTGTTTCAATCAGGATTTTACCCAGGCGCGTAAAAAAATCATTCCGGTCCGCGTCGTCCCGAAAGATGATACCGCGTTCCATACCTCTGACAATGAAGTGGTGCACCGCTTCCGATGCGTCTATTCTGGCTTTTCTCGGCATGAAAGTTTGATGACATACCTTTGATTTTATGTAAATATAGATATATGTAGGGCGTCCCCGATTATACCTATGAATCCAATTTGTTGGAGCTTTATTTAACGAACTTATCAGTGTACCGGAGCCCCCCAAAAGCCAACCATTGAGCATAAGCTCTTTTTTCTCGCGATTTACTGGAGTCTGAGATTAACTCTTCAAATTTGTTTAAATTGAAGGGACGTAAAACGACTTGCGCCTGCTCATGACCGCGAACTGGATCTTGGATTCTTATTCTTGCCTCTTTCGCGTCACTATTCTCGGTAGGATAAAGAATGGTAGCGCTTTTGCCCGTCTCATCGCTCAAAGCATAGATTGCAAGTTGGTAAAGCATGTCTCGGGGTAGTTCCTTTTCCCAAAGATCTCTATACTTTGCATCAAGTATGGATAAAACTTTGGAATTCCTTGTGATGATAATATCTGGTCGAGGTTCGGGGGCATGACGTTTTTTGGGATTATATGCAGGCAAATAGGCCATCATGCCTTTAAGCCTTTTTTCTTCATGAACACAGTAGTCTTGTAAATTTTCTCTCAGAAATTTTGACAGGATAGCTTGAAAAAACCGATTCATGTCAAATAAAAATCCGTGGAGATTAGATGTGGTCTCTCCGTCATGGAGGGAAACACCCTCAGTCGAAGACAAAATTTCAACAATCTTGATTGCCGGATTATATGCCGTGGTCAAAAAAAAACGGCTGCGGTGCAATCCTGGCGGCGACATCACGATTCATGGCTGGCCAAATGGTTATCCCGAGATTGTTCAGAATTTGTTAAATGCGCAAGACTTGACCTTGGGGTGTGTCGCTGTTACCGATCCGGAAATCGAGGAGATATGGGAGCTTGTTCCCAACGGAACGCCGGTGGAGATCAAACCGTAACCACCTCCTGCAGAATATCCATTCCTCACGATTTGGATGTGGCATATTTGAAGGGATAATCGAGCGGGTTCGGGGACATCCATTGATAATTCAGTTAACAATGCACAGAAATCATATTATCTGAATCAAATGCCACGAAAAGCACGAATAGACGCGCCCGGAGCCCTTCAGCACGTCATTGTGAGGGGAATCGAGCGCCGCGACATTTTCTTTGATGACATGGATCGGGATAATTTTTTGACCCGCTTGTCGGTGATCATGCATCTCCGTCAATATGAACATACTGATTAACTACATCGGTGGCACCTGAAACGCAGAACGGCATTGTATTTGTATGTCACATGTACTAACATAATAACAAAATACATTCAAAATGAGGAGAACACCCATGCCTGCCACACAAACTCTTGTAAAGCGAACCGCAAAATCTTCTCGATTCGGGCTTCGGGCGACACGGGAACAGGAAACTATTCTGCGACAGGCTGCAGAGTTATGCCACAAAACATTGACCGAATTTATCCTGGACAGCGCCTATCATGCCGCCAAACAGACCCTGCTGGATCAGCGGCTATTCATGGTTTCCGGCAGTCGATATCAGAATCTTATGGAACTCCTGGAACGGCCGGCTGAAGATAACATGGGGTTACGGGATCTGTTTTCCAAACCTGCGCCATGGGATCAGCAATGTCTCTGAGTGCGCCCCAGGCGCTGAACAGCGGTCATCATATTGCAGGTTTTGATTGTGGAAAACCGGTACTGAATGACTGGCTGACCCGACATGCCGGTCAAGCTCAGACAAGCGGCTCAGCCAGGACATTTGTTGTATCCGACAGGGATGAGATCGTTGGATACTATAGTCTGACCGTCGGACAGGTGGATTCCATCGAAGCGCCAGTTCGGATTCGAAAGGGAATGGGGCAGTATCCAATCCCCGTGATTCTGCTCGCCCGGCTTGCCGTTTCTTTGCACCATCAGGGCCGCGGTATCGGCAGAGGCCTGCTCCAGGATGCTGTTCGACGCGCCCTTGTTATTGCTGAACAGGCCGGCGTCCGCGCGTTGCTGGCTCACCCGATCGATCAAAAGGCGTCCCGATTCTATCTTCGTTTTGGTTTTATCCCATCCCCGCTTCGTGAACAACAGCTTCTGCTTTTGCTGAAAGATGCGCGCCGTCTGTTTTCTGCGCCGTAACGGGCAATTTTCTCACCTTTGTTTACGACTGCACTGGTAGTTGACAGGGGGGCATTGATAATTCAGGCCTAAAGTCAGGGACATGGATCGGGATCATTTTTGACCTGCTTGTCGGTGATATTGTCCGACACCCGAACCCGGTGCTTTGCATGGGCGTTGATACCCAATCACGTCCATCTATTGCTGCGAACAGGCACAGCACCTATCGCAACGATGATGAGAAGGCTTTTAACCGGCGATGCGGTCAGTGTAAACCGGCGGCATCGGCGTCAAAGGTATCTGTTTCAAAATCGCTATAAATCCATCAGCCAGTCGGCAATATGCGGGTGCAATGGAAAATGGATTGCGGCTGGATCTGACATCGTAATGTTTACCAAGAGGCCTGTTTCATAGTTTTTATCTTAGCTTGCATTGGAGGTTTGTTGGTGATACAACCAGAAGTACCAAAGGAGGTACAATATGGGCAAACTCTCAAATATAATTCCGGTGAGCGATTTAAGACAGGATGCTGCAAACCTGCTGAAACAATTACGAAATAGCAAAGAGCCTTTGATAATTACACAAAGGGGTCGGGCAACAGCGGTAATAATTAGTGTTGATGCCTATGAGAAATCGGAACACGAGAAAGAGCTGTTACGTCTTTTGGCTATGGGGGATAGGGAAATTGAAGCGGGGCAAGGGTATGATCTGGATACAGTTTTTGCTGAAGCCGACGCAATTTTAGCCAAGGAGCCTTCGTGAAGGTCAAATTTACACCTTCTGCCAAGACTCAATTCCTTTCTGCGCTATCATACATTCGAAAGGATAAACGTTCAGCGGCTATTAATTTGCGTAATCGGGCTGAAAAAATACTCCGAAGACTTGAGGATTTTCCTGAATCCGGAAGGGTTATACCTGAATTTCCAGAACTTCCCTACCGAGAAGTAATCATATCGCCGTACCGATTTTTTTATAAAATCAAAGATGATGTCGTTTGGATTGCTGGGATGTGGCATGGCGCCCAGCTTCCAAAAGACCCGGCATCTTGACGCCAACCTGGGGGATTCGGGTATATCCTTGATAATTCAGTTGATAATTCACAGAAATCATAATATCTGAATCAAATGCCACGAAAAGCACGAATAGACGCGTCCGGAGCCATTCAGCACGTCATTGTGAGGGGAATCGAGCGCCGCAACATTTTCTTTGATGACTTGGATCGGGATAATTTTTTGACCGCTTGTCGGTGATATTGTCCGGCACCCAAACCCGGTGCTTTGCATGGGCGCTGATACCCAATCATGTCCATCTGCTGCTGCGAACCGGCACAGCACCCATCGCAACGGTGATGAGAAGGCTTTTAAGAGCTCGACTGGTGGAGGATCTCAACCAACTGGACACATACCCGTAAGCGGACACAGCGCGTTGATGGGAAATACTGATCGTCCATGGCAAAATGCGGATTATGTGATCCGGCTTTTTGGAGAAACCCGCTCAAAGGCTATCCGTTGCTATCGTGAATTCTTGACACAGGGAATCGCTGCAGGAAGCCGGCCGGATTTAATCGGGGGCGGTCTGGTACGTAGTGCCGGGGGATGGTCGGCTGTGAAGATGCTTCGCAGGGAGGCAATGCGTATGAAAGCCGATGAACGGATACTTGGCAACGGAAGCTTTGTTGAGAAAGTGCTCAAGAATGCGGATGAGATTATGGCACGAAAGTGTGTGATCAAGTCCAGTAATTACGATTTCAACTGGCTCATCGATCAAGTTGCGAAATCCTTGAATATGCGGATCGATGATGTGATTGCCCCCGGCAGATATAAAAACGCAGTGAAGGCGCGAAGCATTTTATGCTATTGGGGAATCCGGGAACTGGGCATGTCGACGGTCGAACTGGCAAAACGGCTTCAGGTATCGCAGGCAACAATCAGCCAGTCGGCAATGCGCGGGCGGCAGATAGCAATGGAAAATGGATTGCGGCTGGATCTGACATCTTAATGGTTACAAAGAAGCCTGTTTCATTGGTTTGAATATTTTATTATGAATTATCAATGGACGTTAACTTCTTCAAAGCGCACAAAGGAGAACGAAAACTCTATGAAGAAGGATAATAAAACGGATACAGACGAATTACGGAAGGAGTATTGCCGTTCAGATTTTCCAGATGGTTTTGTGCGAGGCAAATATGCAAAGCGATTGAAAGAATCTTCCAATATCATTGTCTTGAGACCCGAGGTGGCAGAAGCATTCCTCAATGAGGAGGCGGTTAATAATGCCCTTCTCTCACTTATTGATATTGCACATAAAACAATGCATCAAACAAGACCTTCCAGCAGAATTCCAAAAAAACGGGCCACCCGGTGAGTTTGAGGGACACCCTTACTTATGAACTTCAGATTTGAGCACCGGAATGATCGGTCCATCCGACTGACGACAACGCCACCCTGTCTGACAGCAGATTGCCGCCCCATCTCGACCCGGCTATCTGAAAAACGGCACTGTAACCGGCTGCCGGATTTCCCACACCGTCCCATTGACACAAAACCCGGTGTTGACGGAATTAAATCCCAGGATTATCATCAGAATCGTCTGATATTCCACCATTGACAGATTCCGGAGCCATTTATGGATACCGACATCTCATCCCCCAAAAGAGGCCGGGCCATTCGTTCCGAACGTATGCTAATCATCGATTTTTGCATTTTGCGGACGGGGTGCTTGAGGTTTTGTATGGTTAGGCTTCTGGGTGAGACCGGGGATATTCATCCTGCCAAGATGTACTGAATGCCGTTTGTAGCTGTGCGCGGTACTGGCTTTTTCATGCAGATGTTTGCATCAACCTGCTCAAAAAGATATTAATCTCGAAATATTAATGCCGGTCAAGGTCCTGATCCCCTCAATGGCTGAAGAAAAAGAATTTGTCTCCAAAAACAAAGAGTTGGAACAGCAGATTACAGTGGCACAGGCCATCACCCGCTGGCCACGCCCAAGAAGAGGCAATAATGAAAAAGTACCTGTGAGGATGAATGAATAATCGACAACACAACAAAGAGACTGCATGATGCCCACCTGCTGGATCATTGCTGGCCCAAACGGCGCAGGAAACCCACCTTTGCCCTGGAATATTTGCCAAACGTGGCAGAATGTACCCATTTTATCAATGCCGATTTAATCGCCTCCGGACTATCACCATTTGCTCCGGAACGCAAATGGATTGCCGCCAGTCGAATTTTCTTGCAAGAGATCGAAGACTGCATTGGAAGCCGTGAGAATTTCGCATTTGAAACAACGTTGGCGGGCCGTTCCTATTTGTAGTTGGTTGATCGGCTGCAAAATGACGGATGGATGGTTGAATTGATTTATCTGGCACTTCCCAGTATCGAAATGTCAAGATTTCGAGTCGCAGAACGGGTTGCACATGGTGGTCATGACATCCCTATACGTGATATTGAAAGACGTTTTTCGCGAAGCATCCATCATCTTCTCAAGACCTTGAGCAACTGTGTAGATCAATGGTTTTGCTTCATGAATGATGGGGATGGCCCTGTGTTGGTCTTTGAACAAATCGGTACTGACCGAAATATCCTGCATGAAGACTATTATGAACTTCTGCTTAGGGAGGAAAACGATGAACATGTGTCGAAAAAGTGAGCCATCAAAGGAGGGAAAGGTGCTGTTGGACGTGCTTAAGCAAGCTGTCACAAAAACCCTGGAAAGGAAAAGACGATTGGGACAGTATTCAGTTCGTTGGATCAAGGGTAAAATGGTAATATTAGGGGATGATGCTCCAAAACCAAATGTTGGTGCCAATTAATTGAAACCACCCTAAGCACTAATTGAGCGGGTTCGGGACGTTGTTGACAGCATGGACAAAAATAATTCCGTTGCTGGCATCACCTCTTTATCCCTTTCCGCAATAGCATCTTGGCTACCGCTGAAGCAGATATCCCCAATAGCCTGGCGCACTCAGAAAACGTCATCCTCCGTGCTCTTGTATTAAAATATCAGAAATCTCCAAACGAATTTTGGATGCAAGTCGTAATGTCCCCTGTGAATACAAACGCGCTGCTCTTGGCATATACCCACATTTATTCAATTTGTTACAAACAAACATCTCATATTGTCCTTATTGTCAACAACACAAAATACAAAAGACAGGTTTTCATGAGGCATGCCGCACTCCGCGCCCGTAGCTCAGATGGATAGAGCGCCGGACTTCGAATCCGTAGGCCGGGGGTTCGAGTCCCTCCAGGCGAACCAATTAAATCAATTGGTTATCCGTTCTGGATAGCCCCTTTTTTCGTCGCATGGGTGAACATGCTTAGTGTATTGTAACTTCAGTTTTTCTTTTTCTCAATATCCATAAGCCTGTGCATACGCTCAGCAGTGTAAAGATGATCATGCCCCATTCATTCATCGTAGGAATTTCTACCGGTGCTGCTGCCTGTACAGTTGTTACAGCCTCGGCGATACTATAGCCCTGATCTGAAGACACGGTCGCCACATTGGAAAGCAGTGTGCCGCTTACCAGAGATTGATCTACCTTTACTTTGATTTCGATGCTGCCTGAAGATCCCGGCGCCAGGCTACCAATGTTCCACTGATTGTTTCCTACATTGGGAGGCGGGGTTGCGGAAACAAAGGTGACTTTGGAGTCGTAGGTCTCCTTGACAACCACATTCGTGGCGTTTGCACCGGAACCTGCGCTGTTGCCGTAATTGACGGTATAGGTCAGAATTTCTCCAGCCGCCACCGGATCGGGAGAGCCAGTTTTGGTTAGCGTCAGCATGGTACCTACAGCCACCGGAATAACTGTTGGTTGTTCCCCGGGTTGGGTCGTATCCCCGTTGGTCTGCTGGGTTGTGTCGTTTGTGCCATTCCCGTCGCTGTCGTAAAATACCACCCCCTGATTGACGATCTGATTTACGCCGGCAGGCAGCGAATTGATCACCCTCACCCGGAAGGTGATCATAGCCTGGCTGTGCGCAGGCACATTGATCCCGATTACGCGCAACAACGGCGTCTCGCTGACAACGGTGCTTCCTGCAGGCGCAGTGACGCTTGCAGTGATATAAGTCGTATCCGCCGGAATCGCATCCGTGAACTCCATCCCGACAACGTTGAACCCGCTCTCGTTCCGCAGCACGATGCTATAGCGCAGGCTGTCCCCGGGCTCCACGTTCCCGCCGTTTTCGTCCACGACGCTCTTGATCGCCACTCCAGAGGGCATCCCCCCTACCGTCACATCCGTTGGCTGATCGCCTGGCTCGCTCGGGTTGCCATCGGTCAATGCCGTGCCGGAGTCATCGGCCACCGTCCCCTGATTGGAGATTACCGTTCCGGTGATAATGCCGCTTTTGACCGTTACCTCGAAGGTGATTGTGACACTCAATCCGGCAGCCATGTCTCCGGTCCACTGAATCCGGTTTGAACCGGCATTGTACGATGCCGTACCCGTGATCCAGGTCACGCTGCCCATCACGTATGTCGTGTCGGCCGGAATCGGGTCGGTGAAGGTTACGCCCGTTGCGTTCTGATCACCGGTGTTCTGGATCACCACCGTGTACCGAAGGGTGTCTCCCGGACTGACCACGCCATTGCCGTCCGCATCGATTTGCAAGGCAACTGCCTTGGTCGTCTCACCAAAATTGGGACCTGCCGTCACCGGAATGACCGTCGGCTGGTCCCCGGGCTGGGTCGTATCTCCATCGGTCTGCTGCGTCGCGTCGTTGGTCCCATCGCCGTCGCTGTCGTAAAATACCGTTCCCTGGTTGGTGATCTGCGTCACCCCGGCAGGCACCGGATTGATCACCCTTACCCGGAAGGTGATCAGGGCCTGGCTGTGCGCAGGCACATTGATGCCGGTGATCCGGAGCAGCGGCGTCTCGCTGACAACGGTGCTTCCTGCAGGCGCTGTGACGCTTGCAGTGATATAAGTCGTATCCGCCGGAATCGCATCCGTGAACTCCATCCCGACAACGTTGAACCCGCTCTCGTTCCGCAGCACGATGCTATAGAGCAGGCTGTCTCCAGGTTCCACGTTCCCGCCGTTTTCGTCCACGACGCTCTTGATCGCCACTCCAGAGGGCATCCCACCCACCGTCACATCCGTGGGCTGATCCCCGGGCTCGCTGGGGTTACCGTCCGTCAGCTCCGTCGCGTCGTTGGTCCCATCCGCGTCGCTGTCATAATACGCAGTCCCCTGGTTCGAGATGACCGTACCGGTGGTAATGCCGCCGTTCACCGTGACATCAAAAACGATAGTTACGATCCAGTCGACATATACATTCCCCCTCCATTCAATTGATCCCGCAACGTAATCAACCGAACCGCTCGTCGCGTTCACGCTGCCCGTCACATAGGTCGTGTTCAGAGGCACAGGATCCTGGAAAAGCGTCGCTGCGCCGCTGTCCGCATTCCCCGTATTGCGGACCACCACCGTGTACCGAAGGGTGTCTCCCGGACTGACCACGCCATTGCCGTCCGCATCGATTTGCAAGGCAACTGCCTTGGTCGTCTCACCAAAAT
>Ga0351971_1078_pt1 | contig 19888 bp, 16 predicted proteins | sample BONcelFGM3001F11_FD_206746 | JGI IMG/M metagenome (GOLD analysis project Ga0351971, IMG submission 206746) | Enriched cells from coal bed in the Powder River Basin, Montana, United States - BONCAT cells FGM rep2 HSBNCT.FGM.300.1.F11 ...
GGCCAAACCGCCACAACCTGAGCAGCCTGCGCTTGCTCGGCAGCGTCGGCGAGCCCATCAACCCGGAGGCGTGGCGCTGGTATCACAAGGTCATCGGCAAGGAACGCTGCCCGATCATGGACACGTGGTGGCAGACGGAAACCGGCGGCTTCATGATTACCCCGCTGCCGTCCACGTCGCTCAAGCCCGGCAGCGCCACCCGGCCATTCCCCGGCATCGAGGTCGATGTCGTGGATGAGCACGGCGTGTCGTGCCCGCCCGGCGTCGATGGCAACCTCGTCATCACCCAGCCGTGGCCCAGCATGTTGCGCACCGTCTACGGCGACCCCGACCGCTACGTCAAGCAGTACTGGAGCGCCTACGCCAAGCAGGGTTGGTACCTGACCGGCGACTCGGCCCGCAAGGACGAGGACGGCTACCTGTGGATCATCGGCCGCAATGACGATGTCATCAAGGTCAGCGGTTACCGCCTGGGCACGGCGGAAGTCGAGTCTGGCCTGGTCAGCCATCCGTCGGTCGCCGAAGCAGCCGTCATCGCCGTGCCGGACGACGTGCGCGGCAACGTCATTTACGCCTACTGCATTCTGCGCGCCGGCGTCCAGGCCAGCGAGCAGCTTCGCGAAGCGGTCAAAGACCACATTCGCCATGAGGTCGGCCCCATCGCCGTGCCCTCGAAGATCGAGTTCGTCGATGCGCTGCCTAAGACGCGCTCCGGCAAGATCATGCGCCGCGTGCTGCGCGCCCGCGCGCTTGGCATGCCCGAAGGCGACCTGACGACGCTGGAAGATTAGTAGCGAGTAACGAGTGGACCGGCTTCAGGCGGGTCCACTCGTTATTTGTTTACCGCCAGGCGCAAGCCGCCTCATGAGCAGTCTATTTGGGAGCCGCGCCTCAATTCATGGACGGCAGGAATAGGGGCGCTGCGCCGTTCAGGTGCTATGGGGTGGGGCGGTTTCAGTGGGCGTGCTGAAAAACGCATCCAGGCTGACTTTCGTCGGCTCGATTTTGACAATGACGCGCGTTTCTTGCAGCTTCTGTCCGACCGGATAAATGTCGCCGTAGAAGCGCTGCTTGCCCGTATAACGCTGCGTCAGCTTATCCGCGTGTTCTTCCGCGCCGACCAGCGTGACTTCCACCACCATGCCGCGCACTTCAACCCAGCGACTGCTGTTCTTCGGGTCAATGACGAGTAGCGTGACGCGCGGGTCGGCGCACATGTTCCGCCCTTTTTGGCGTTCGAGCGTCGTGTTGACCAGCAGGTAGCCGCCGCTGTAGTCCGCCCAGTCGATGCTGGATTGGGGCTGACCGTCGGGCATCAGGGTGGAGAGCACGGCGTGGACCGGCTGCTCGAACAGGTCGCGGTGTGAGTCCGGTATGCTTGGGGGCATTGTGTCCTATCCTTCCGTCCGTACCCGTATCGGCTGAATCGTCACTTTAACCGGCTGATGCACCGCTTCAAACGCGGCGGGAACCGAATCGCCGAAGAACTTCGCGCCGGGCCGGTCCATGTACAGGCTCGTCAGCGCGTCCAGATGGTCGGTTGCGCCGTCTTCGGTCATGTCCACCACTCGGCCGCGAATTTCGACGTTGCGCAGCGGGTTCACCGGGTCATAGATGAGAAGCGTGACTTTCGGGTTCTGGCGCATGTTCTTGCATTTGCGAAAGTTCCGCATGGTATTGATGAGGATGGTGTCGCCCTCGCGGTTGCACCATACGGGCGTCGTTTGGGGATGTCCATTCGGCATGACGGTGGTCAGCGCCGCGTTGAATGGACCGTCGATCAAGTCGCGGTGGGATTCGGGAATACCGGCGATTGACATTGAGCTGTTTCTCCCGTACAGGTGACGTGGATGACCGAATGGTTCAGTCATCACTCTATACGGGTGAAATATTTCACAAGTTGCATTGGGCCTATGCGGGTTAAAAAGAGGCGAACTCTTACAAGCCCGTCTCTCGTTTAACGATTTTCGTCAGCCACAACCGAAATGGGCTTCGCCCAATAGCTTTCACTCGTTACTCGTTACGCATCACTTCTTTTTCTGTTCACCTCGCCGCGTCCACAATCTGCTGTATGAACCCCATGTGCTTGACGGCGTCGTTCACCGCGCCCCACTGCGGCTGCCGCCCGGCGCGCACGTTCTCGTAAAAGGCCGTCAGCTCCAGCCGGAATGCCTCTTCGTAGGAGACGATGACGCGCTTCTCCCAGGCCAGCTCGCCGTCGCCGCTCTGGATGAGGACCGGGCTGGGGAAGTTGCGGAAGTAGGGCGCGGGTAGCTGCATTGTCACCCGGTCGTGATGCCCGTAAAACGCGTATTCCTCGCGGTAGTCCTTGACGTGCGACAGGTAGTGCCAGTCCAGCGTCACGTGCAGGTCGTCTCCGTAGTCGATCACCGAATGAATCGACAGCCCCTTGCGCCAGATGTCGGTGCTGACGACGCGCTGCGGGTCGCCCAGAAAGCCGTAGAGCATGTAGATCTGGTGGATGACGCTGACGGTCAGGAACCCGTGGGCGACCCGCAGCGCCGCATTGTCCTTGCGTTCGCCCAGCGCCGCGTTCACGTCATCCCGCAGCGCGTCGCTGTACGACCCTTGCAGCCCACTGGCGACCACCTCCTCGGCGGCAGGCGGCTCGATGTGCCCTTCGTCGATCAGACCGTCGCCGCGCCGGATGCGGTGCGGCGACAGCCCAAGCTGGTTCTCCGGGTGCAGCACCGTAATCCGCCCAAAGCCAACGTCGCGCATCTGCCGTAGCTGCTGCTTTGCGTAGTCAAAGGCGGGATCGTACAGCTTGTGATAGCCGACCTGGACAACCCGGTCGCTCTGGCGCACCCTTTCGGCCACCTCGTACGCTTCGGTCAGGCTCCAGGTCATCGGCTTCTCGACAAACACGTGCTTCCCGGCGTCCAGCGCCGCGACCAGCGTTGGGTAGTGCGAGCCGCCGTGCAGCAGCGCCACCGCGTCGACGTCCTCGCGCGCCATGACCTGACGCCAGTCCACCGTGCGGAAGGCCACGCCATAGCGCTCCCCGACCGCCTCCAGGGTAGGGCGGTGGCTGTCTGCCAGCGCGACCACCTGGAAGTGTTCGGGATAGTCGAACATGTGGGGCAGATGCATCGCCTGGGCAATCGCTCCGCAGCCAATAACGCCAATACGAAGTGGATTCATACGGCCCTTAACTCCTATTCATCACAACACTATGACCAAACCAGACAATGGTGCTGTAATCTTACGTCGCATCCTGAATTGTAGGCATTCATGACATCGCAGACCAACGTTCCGACCCGCGTTCCGACCCGCGTGTTTCAGCATCGCAGTCTCATGCCGACGACGCTTGAACGTTTGTGGGCCTTCCACGACGACCCCGGCGCGCTGGCCGTGCTCACGCCGCCGCCGGTTTTCGTCCGCGTGCTGCGCGATGACCGCAGCTCGTTGACCGAGGGCGAGATCGAATTTCAGCTCTGGTTCGGCCCGTTTCCGGCTTACTGGCACGCCCGCCACGAACCCGGTCCTATCGCGACCTCGTTCATCGACCGTATGCTCAAGGGGCCGGCGTTGGTCTGGGTACACGAGCACCTCATGCAGCCGGCCGAGGGTGGCGTCGAGCTGGTCGACCGCATCACTATCGCCCACCGGCCCGGCGGCTTCTGGGGCCTTTTCACCCGCCTCTTTTTCGACGGCTTGCCGCTGCGTTTGCTGTTCATGTACCGCCACTGGCGCACGCGTCGCGCCGTCACCGGCCTGAACCATTCGTGAATTTTGACAAACAACGGTCTTCTGGCGAAGCATTATCGGAGAGACGGGCGGCCGTGTAGGGACATGACATGCCGCGCCCATCGCTGTCAATTTAAGCGGTGTTCGCTGAGCCACCCGTGCGCGGCCTGGATTTGCTCGGCGACGGCGGCGGGCGCGGTCCCGCCGGCAGCGCGGCGGCGGGCAACCGACTTGTCGAAGTCGAAGACCTCGAACACGTCTTCCGCGAACAGGTCCGACAGTTCGACATACTGCTCCAGCGTCAGCCCGCCCAGCTCGACGCCCTGGTCCGCCGCCAGCCGCACAGCCCGGCCAATGACGTGATGCGCCTCGCGGAAGGGCATCCCCTTGTGCACCAGATAGTCGGCCAGGTCGGTCGCCAGCATGTCCTGGGTCAAGGCGGCGCGCATACGGTCGGTGTTCAATTGCAGCGTGGACACGATGGCCGTGACGACCGGCAGCAGCGCACAAAGCGAGTCGACCGCGTCGAAGACCGCCTCTTTATCCTCTTGCAGGTCCTTGTTGTAGGTGCTGGGCAGGCCCTTGAGCGTTGCCAGGAAGCCGGCCAGGCGGCCAATGATGCGGCCGGTCTTTCCGCGCGCCAGCTCCATTGGGTCGGCGTTGCGCTTCTGCGGCATCAAGCTGGAGCCGGTGCTGTAGCGGTCGTTGAGCGTGATGAAGCCAAACAGCGGATTGCTGTACATGATGACGTCTTCGGCCAGCCGGCTGAGGTGCACGCCCATCAGCGATGAGACGAACAACAGCTCGGCCGCGAAGTCGCGGTCGCTGACGGCATCCAGGCTGTTCTGCGACGTTTCGCGGAAGCCGAGCGCCTGCGCCAGCGCGACCCGGTCAATGTCCAGCGGCGTGCCAGCCAGCGCGCCGGAGCCAAGCGGCGAAACCGCCGTCCGGCGCTTCAGGTCGGCCAGCCGGTCGCGGTCGCGCGCCAGCATCCAGAAGAAGCTCATGAGCCAGTGGGCGGCGGTGATGGGTTGAGCGGGCTGGACGTGGGTATAGCCCGGCATGACCGACACCTGGTGCGCTTCGGCCTTGCGCAGCAGCGCGGCTTGTAGCGCCTCGAACTGCTGGTCGAGGTTGCCGATGGCGTCCAGCACCCAGAGGCGGAAGTCGGTAGCGACCTGGTCGTTGCGGCTGCGGCCGGTGTGCAGCTTGCCGCCGACCGGCCCGACCAGCTCGGTCAGGCGGCGCTCGACGGCGCTGTGAATGTCTTCGTCGCCGGGGCGAAAGACGAACGTATCCGTCTCGAACTCGCCCAGAATCTGGTGCAGGCCGGTCACGATCTGATCGGCCTCGTCCGCCGTGAGCACCCGCGCCGCCTGGATGGCGCGCGCGTAGGCGATGCTGCCGGCGATATCCTGCGCGTACATGCGCTTGTCAAACGGCAGGCTGTCGTTCAGCCGCTTTAGATCTTCGTCCGACGGCTCCGCGAACCGCCCACCCCAGAGTCCCATGCTCGTTCCCTTCTGGAAATAGAAGGACTGAGGGCCAATAGAGATCAAATTTTGGAGGCACGGGAGCGGGCAAGGCATGCCTTGCCCCTACAACTCGGCCTTGCCAATTTGGTTTCTCTACGAAGGCTAAGGGCCAAGTAAAACGGCGACCACAAGGCGACACCGAAACACTCGGTCCTCGGCCCTCAGTCCTCAGTCCGTGTCTTTAGTCGCGCTTGAACTTGCTGTAGTCCGGCTGGCGGTAGCGGCTCTTGCCGCCGCCGTCGATGCCGAGCAGCGCTTCGACCTTGACCGGCAGGCCAAAGAGCTGAATGAAGCCCTCGGCGTCCTTCTGGTTGTAGACGTCTTCCTCACCGAACGAGGCGTAGTCCTCGCGGTAGAGGCTGAATTCGCTCTTGCGGCCGGCGGTGATGATGTTGCCCTTGTAGAGCTTGAGGCGCACCGTGCCGGTCACGTTTTCCTGCGTCACCTGCACGAAGGAGTCGAGCGCTTCCCGCAGGCGCGTATACCAGAGGCCGTTGTAGACCAACTCGGCGTACTTGACGGCGAGGATGTCCTTGTAGTGCATCGTCTGCTTGTCCAGGCAGATGCTTTCCAGCGCCTGGTGGGCGTGGTAAATGACGGTGCCGGCCGGAGTCTCGTAGACGCCGTGGCTCTTCATGCCGACGAGCCGGTTTTCGACCAGATCGACGCGGCCGATGCCATGCGCGCCGGCCAGCTTGTTGAGTCGGACGAACAGATCGACCGGGCCGAGCGTCTCGCCGTCCAGGCTGACCGGGATGCCCTTCTCGAAGCCGATTTCGACGTAGACCGAGGCGTCAGGCGCGTTTTCCGGGCTGACGCTGAGCTGGTACATCGATTCTTCCGGCTCGTTCCACGGGTTTTCGAGCAGGCCGCCCTCGTGGCTGAGGTGGAAGATGTTGCGGTCGCGGCTGTAGATGGACTTGCGGGTGTGGCGCACCGGGACGTTGAACTCCTCGGCGTAGGCGAGCGCGTCTTCGCGGCTGCGGATGTCCCACTCACGCCACGGGGCAATCGTCTTGAGCTTGGGGTTGAGGGCCATGACCGTGACTTCAAAGCGCACCTGATCGTTGCCCTTGCCGGTGCAGCCGTGGGCGATGCCATCCGCGCCTTCGATTTCCGCGATGTCGACCAGATGTTTGGCGATGATGGGGCGCGCGAACGACGTGCCGAGCAGGTAGTCGCGCTCGTAGACCGCGCCCGCCTGCATGGTCGGAAAGACGAAGTCGGTCAGGAATTCTTCGCGCAGGTCGCGGATGTAGAGCTTGCTCGCGCCGGTCTGGATCGCCTTTTCTTCAAGACCATCGAGTTCTTCTTCCTGGCCCAGGTCGGCGCAGAAACAAACGACTTCGCAGCCGTAATTGTTCTTGAGCCAGGGAACGATAATCGACGTATCCAGGCCGCCGCTGTAGGCGAGGACGACCTTCTTCAATTGCTCTCGTGCCATGGTGTAGCCTCTGTAATCCTTCGTCATGCTGAGGAGATTTGAGCGAGATCATACCGCAAATGGGCAAACAAAAGCATGGTCGATAAGGCCATCTGTTAAGGCCAAGACCCCAACAATTTCGCGGCCAGGGTTAGCAACTTGAAGCAATCGACATATGAAGGCCATTATCTCCACCGTCTAGACGGTGAATTAACGGTGATTCGGGCATTGTCTCGCTCAGACACCGTGTTCTTGGACGGAGCCTTAACGGCATCTGGACGGACGGATGACGGTGACCGACGGTGACCGAAGGTTTCAAATCCGTTCGAATTCCGCTGGGTCGCGTCGATTTAAGCACGATGCAGGTCGCGCCAGGTAAACGCCGGGTCGTAGCCGAGCAACCGCCGCGCCTTGTCGATGCTGAGCAGCGTTTCGTACTCGCCGATGCCCTGGCGCACCGGCACGCCGGGGAAGACCTCGGCCATCAGGTCGCGGCTGGGCCGGTTCATGACGTTGTCCGCCGCCGCGATGATGAACGATTCGGCCCCGCTGATGGGCGCTTCCAGCCCCAGGCGGCAGCTCTGGGCGACGTGGCTGGCATCGACATAGCTCCACAGGTTCCACTTGCGCAGCAGCGGGTCAGCCCAGAAGGACGGGAAACGCTCGTAGTCGTGCGGCTCCATGATGTTGGAGAAACGCAGGGCGACGAACGGAATGCCGCTCCAGCGGTTGAACTGGCGCGCCATCTCTTCGCCGACGACCTTGGAGAGCGCGTAGGTCGATTCGGGGCGCAGTGGGTGGACTTCGTCGATGGGCGCGTAGAGTGGCGGCTGGTCGAACGGCAGGCCGAGGGTGGTTTCGCTGGACGCCCAGACGACGCGCCGCAGCTTGAGCGTGACCGCCGCGCTGAAGATGTTGTAGGTGCTGACGGTGTTCGTCGCGAACGTGAGGCCGTCCGGCTTGAGGCCGGGCGCGGGAATGGCGGCCAGATGCACGACTCCGTACGCGCCCTTGAGCGCGTCGATGGTCTGGCCGAGGTCGGTCAGGTCGGCGGACATAAACTCAGAAAGCGACTCGGCCGGCCGGTTGAGGTCGACGTTCAGCACGTCGTAGCCGTGTTCCAGCAGGTCGCGGACGACGGCGCGGCCCGCTTTGCCGCTGCCGCCGGTCACCACAATTTTCTTCATAGCAGCCTCTTTGTTGGGTGCGATCAATAACTTATTGAGATGGTTGGTTTTGCCCTCACCCCTAACCCCTCTCCCTCAGGGCGAGGGGGACCAGAGTTGTTATAGGGCGAATTGCTGTACTTTGAGCAGCGCTTGAGTTCTAAAAGCAATAGACCAGCGCAAAACCTAACCGCCAAGTCGCCAAGGACGCCAAGTTTTCGCCAAGGCATTTTCCCAGCAGGTTCTTGTTGCGACATTCACGACTTACTTCATGACCACTACGATGATTGTACGAGTGGCACACACAAGGCAATGCTCTCAATTTTAGCGCACGTTCGGGATCATGGCGCGGTGGCGCTGGACCAATGCGGTCAGGTGGTACAGCAGGCGGTCGACGTCGGCTGGCGTGTTGTGCTTGCCGAGCACGAAGCGCATTTGCCCCATCAGGCGGTCGGGGTCAACGCCCATCGCCGTCAGAACATGACTCGGCTCCTGCTGGCCGGTGGTGCAGGCGCTGCCGCCGCTCGCGCCGATGCCGACTTCGTTCAGGTCGAGCAGAATGGAGTCGCCGTTCAGGCCGAGCATGGCGAAGCTGGTATGCCCCGGCAAACGCTCGCTGCGGTGGCCGGTGAGCGCGGCTTCGGGAATCAGCACCAGGACCTGCTGAATCAGATGGTCGCGCAGCGGAGCGAGCCGGGCCACGGTTTCGACGCGCTCGGCTTCGGCCAGACGCAGCGCCTCGGCCAACCCGACGATCAGCGGGACCGGCTCGGTGCCGGCGCGGCGGTGCGCCTGCTGGGTACCGCCGACGATTTCCGGGCGAAGCGGCGTCGAGCGGCGGGCGTAGAGCAGCCCGATGCCCTTGGGGCCGTAGAACTTGTGCGCCGACAGACTGAGCAGATCGACGTTCAGCGCCTGCACGTCGAGCGAAAGCAGGCCCGGCGCCTGGACCGCATCGACGTGGAAAGGAATGCGCCGACCCCGCAGGACCGCGCCGATTTCGGCAATCGGGTTGACGGAGCCGACCTCGTTGTTAGCGTAGATGACGCTGACGAGGATGGTATCGTCGCGCAGCGCCGCCGCCACCTGCGCGGCGGTCACGCGGCCGTCACTATCAACCGGCAGGAAGGTGACCTCGAAGCCCTCATCGATCAGCGCTTGGGCGGTGTCGATGACGGCGTGATGCTCGGCGGCGGTGGTGATGATGTGGCGGCCGCGCCCACGCCCGCGCAGGGCCGCCGCGACGCCGCGCAGCGCCAGGTTGTCCGATTCGGTGCCGCCGCTGGTGAAGATGACTTCTGACGGCTGGCAGTTGAGCACGCCGGCGACGGTCGCACCGGCGCGTTCCAGCGCATCGGCGGCGGCCTGCCCAGCGCTGTGCAGGCTGGACGGATTGCCGTACAGCTCGGTCCAGTAGGGCAGCATCGCCTGCACCACGCGCGGGTCGGTTGGCGTGGTGGCGCTGTGGTCCAGATAGATGAAGTCAGTCAATGGATTGTCCTTTCCGAACCGTGGTACTGTGTTCTCAGGCTTGGCGGCCATTCGGGTGCGCCGCACGCCGGAGGATAAATCCTCCGGCTAGCAATAGGTGAAAGCCACCTGAAGGTGGCTCAGATCGCAAGTTAGCAGCACCGTATCAGGCTCGCCTTTAAGCGGAAAACATGCTCGCCGTGCGCTGGGCAAGGCATCCCTAAAGGGAGGCTTCGCACTGCCTTGCCCCTACAAAGCGTTCGTCTTTTGATGGTGCGTCCGCATCGAAGTACCGTTTTGTCGGTTTTCGCCGTTTATATACCGGGAGATTTTTCGACGGTTTTCTTCGCTCAGAATGGGCAGGAAAAACCGGCGAAAACCGCTGGAAAACCGTGACGGTGTGCGAGACGAAACGCCCATATCCGCAGCCCATGACCGACCTCATTCGACGCCCAATTCAACCATCGACTCGATTATACAACCCGCGCCTATTGCGGCGATTATTACGCTTACGCTGCGCGTCACCAGTCCGCGCCGGCGGCGATGGGTTCGGCGGTGGCGTCGGCGCGGTAGTGCGCGCCCCGGCTGGCGCGGTTGCGGTAGGCCATGTAGGTGATGACGCGGGCCGACTGGATGGCGTTGCGCAGGCCGATGAGCGAGTCGTTGAGGCGGGCGCTGCGGTAGAAGCTCTCGATCTCGTGGAAGAGGTGGCGCAGCTCGCGGTCGGCGCGGGCGAGGCGTTCCTCGGTGCGCACCAGCCCGACGTAGTGCCACATGATGTTCTTGATGGTCGTCAGGTCGCCTTCCAGCAGCGCCGGGTCGGGATCGCCTTCGCCGCGATAAATCCACGGCGGCACCTGGGCGAGCGTAATCGGCTGGCGGCGGCGCTGTTGGATGTCGCGGGCGGCGCGGTCGCCCCACACCAGCCCTTCAAGCAGGCTGGTGCTGGCCAGACGGTTCGCGCCGTGCAGGCCGGTGCAGCTCACCTCGCCGACAGCGTAGAGGCGGTCGAAATCGGTGCGGCCCCAGCCATCGACCAGCACGCCGCCGCAGAAATAATGCGCCGCCGGCACGACCGGGATCGGCTCGACCGTTGGGTCCAGGCTGTAACTGCGGCAGTTTTCGACAAACTGCGGGAAACGGTCGCGAATGAAGCTGGCCGGGCGCTTGCTGGCGAGGTCCAGATAGACGTGGTCGTAGCCGTGCTCGATCATCTCCATGTGGATGGCGCGGGCGACCACGTCACGCGGGGCGAGGTCGCGCCATTCGGGGTCGTAGCGCTGCATGAACGGCTCGCCGCCGGGCGTGAGCAGGACTGCGCCCTCGCCGCGCACCGCCTCGCTGATGAGCCAGTTGGGCGCGCCGCGCACGGCAAGCGCTGTCGGGTGGAACTGGATGTACTCGGCGTTGACGACGCGGACGCCGGCGCGCCAGGCCATCGCCAAACCGTCGCCACGGGAGCCGCGCGGGTTGGTGGTGTTGCGGAAAATCTGGCCCAGACCGCCGGTCGCCAGCACCGTTTGGCCGGCCAGCACGCGAATGATCTCGCCGCTGTCGCGTTCGAGCACGTACGCGCCGTAACAGGCGTGCGGCTCGTAAACGGCGAGCGGGTCGAGCGCGTGATGCGGGAAGGTAATCAGGTCGACGGCGGTGTGCGAGGTCAGCAGGTGGACGTTGGGCCGCGCCGCCAGCGTTTGCAGTAGGCCGTTGATGATGGCCGCGCCGGTTCTGTCGCCGACGTGGACGATGCGGCGGGTGCTGTGGGCGGCTTCCAGCCCGTAGACAACTTCGTCATCCTGGCCCCGGTCGAAGTGGACGCCGCAGCGCTCGACCAGCACCTGCTGCACCAGACGCGGGCCTTCGTCGGCCAGCAGGCGAGCGGCGGCGGGCAGGCTGAGCCCGGCCCCGGCGTGCAGGATGTCCTGCACCAGCAGGTCGGGCGAGTCGTCCAGGCCACGGGTGACGATGCCGCCCTGTGCCCAGGCGGTGTTGCTGTCGTCGCTGCTGGCGGCGCGGGTGATGAGGGTGATGTCGTGGTTGGGGTCATCGCTCAGGCGCAGCGCGGCGGCCGCCCCGGCGATGCCGCAGCCGATGATGAGGGTGTCGGTGGTGATGTCGGGCATGTGAACTCCAGTCGCCTGGGGGTGGATACTCCAGGCAAGTCGCCTGGGGTTGAAACCCCAGGCTGAAGCAAACCAAGTCCACTGAAGGGACTAAAGACGATGCGGTGAGAGCGGCCAAGTCGGTTTGTCCTGATCGCCAGATTCCAATGCCGGGCAAGGCGTGCCTTGCCCCTACACGATGCCCGTTCTGTTGGGCGCGACCTATTTCAGTTGACGATTAGTTCGAAATCGACAACATGCGGTCGAGCGCCAGCTTGGCGTTGATCTGCACGGCCTGCGGGACGGTGATCTGGTTGATGACGCGGCCTTCGACTAAGCCCTCGAGCACGTCGGCCAGGTCGAGCGGGCTGATGCGGTACATGGTGCTGCACAGGCAGGCGAACGGCGACAGCAGCTCGATCATCTGATCCGGGTAGGCCTGCTTGAGGCGGTTGACGAGATGGACCTCGGTGCCGACGGCCCATTTCGTGCTGGGCGCGGCGGCTTCGATCTGCTTGACGATGTAGGCCGTCGAGCCGACGTAGTCCGCCTTTTCGACCACGCTCAGCGCGCATTCGGGGTGGACGATGACGTTGATGTCCGGCTGGTGGCGCCGCCAGAGATCGACGTGCTCCGGGCGGAACTGCTGGTGTACGCTGCAATGTCCGGCCCACAGGATGATACGGGCGTTCAGAATCTGCGCGTCGGTCAGGCCACCGAAGGGCTTGAAGGGGTTCCAGAGCACCATCTGTTCCAGCGGAATGCCCATCGCCCGGCCGGTGTTGCGGCCCAGGTGCTGGTCCGGGAAAAAGAAGACTTTCGGGCGCTGGGCGAAGGCCCAGTTCAGCGCGCCGGTCGCGTTGGACGAGGTGCAGACGGTGCCGCCGCGCTCGCCGACGAACGCCTTCAGGTTGGCGGCGCTGTTCATGTAGGTGATCGGCATGATTTGTTCGGTCGGGTCGCCGCCGAGCACCTGCTCCAGCTCCTCCCAGGCGGTCAGAAGCTGCTCCAGGTTCGCCATGTCGGCCATGCTACAACCGGCTTTCATGTTGGGCAGAATCACGGTCTGGTCGGGGCGGCCAAGGATGACGGCGCTTTCGGCCATGAAGTGGACGCCGGCGAAGACGATGTACCTGGCGGCTGTTTTGGCGGCGGCCTGGCACAACTGGTAACTGTCGCCCTGGAAGTCGGCGAACTGGACGACCGCGTCGCGCTGGTAGTGGTGGCCCAGGATGACAACCTCGTCGCCCAGCAGGGCGCGGGCGCGTTTGATGCGCTCGACGGCGGCGGCCTCCTGTTCGATCAGGGTTTCGTCGGCGGCGGGGTCGGTAAACGTCATTTCGACTGCGGACATTCACATTCTCCAATCTCATCAGGCCATTCGCCGCTGGTTGAAACACGTGAGTTCACGGCGTTTTCACTCGTTACTCGTTACTTTCGACTGTGTTATCAGCGGGTTTCGAGGCGCATGGACAGGTCGAGCGCCGGGGCGGAGTGGGTGAGCGCGCCGACGCTAATGAAGTCGACGCCGGTCGCGGCGACGGCCGCGACGCGTTGCAGCGACATGTTGCCGGAGGCTTCCAGTTTGGTGCGCCCGGCGGTGATGGCGACGGCTTCGCGCATCTGGTCGTCGGTCATGTTGTCGAGTAGGATGCGGTCGACGGTCAGGGCGAGGGCTTCGCGCAGCTCGTCCTGGTTTTTGACTTCGACCTCAATGGGCAGGCCGACCGCGACGGCGGAGGCGCGCACCGACTGGACGGCGGCGGTGATGCCGCCGGCGGCGTCGATGTGGTTGTCTTTGATGAGCACCATGTCGTACAGGCCGACGCGATGGTTCTGGCCGCCGCCGCAGCGGACGGCGTATTTTTCGAGCAGACGCCAGCCGGGCGTGGTCTTGCGGGTGTCGAGGATAGTCGCGCCGGTCCCGGCGACCGCGTCTACGAACGCGGCGGTCAGGGTGGCGACGCCGCTGAGGCGCTGCAAGAAGTTGAGCGCGACTCGTTCCCCGGTGAGAACCGACCGCGCCGCGCCGGTGACGGCGCAGACCAGCGCGCCGGGCGTGACGTGGTCGCCATCGGCGGCGGTTAGCTCGACCCGCAGGGAAGGATCGACCTGGCGGTAGACGGCCTCGAAGAGGCGCAGCCCGGCGACGACGCCGGCCGACTTGGCGCGAACCTGCCCGCGAATGACGGCGCTGGCGGCGACGGTGCTCAGGCTGGTCACGTCGCCACGGTCGCCCAGGTCTTCGGCGAGCGCGAGCTGAATGAGCGTATCGACTGCGGCATCTACCACATGTGCTGGCATGGACACTCTTAGAGTAGTATCTACACTATCTCGACGATAAATGGAGAGCGCCACTGCGCCCTATCCCTGACAATGTTAGTGTATAGAGTACTCTATGTCAATGTGGACCGGTTCTAAATGGTACGGGGGCCGCTCAGTCGTGGCCTTCGTTTAGACGGTGTTGAGCCTCGTGCGGCGTTCATTGGGGGCCGCAAGCCTGCTGAAGCGCAATAAGGTTTCGTACGTCGGTTCGCGACATTTGAACAATAGGACGTTGATTTTTGAACGCCTGGATAAGCGCCATCGCATCGGGTGGATTGCGCAGCGGGCACGGCACGCCGTGCCCCTACGCGGCGAGTCGCCATTTTCATTGCCTTTGTGGTGCGTGCGGTGGATGGAGAACCCTCCCCAGCGCGTGGGACGAAGCGGGTCGATGGAGTGGTTGTGCCGTTACCCATGCGATAGGGGGAAATCTGAATACCGCTCTTGCTCGTCAAACCTCATATGGGTGGCCGCCGCACTGCCTTTCCCACTGCTGGAACCCATATCCGGTCGAATTTCAAACCGCGCCAGGGTCGGGGTGAGGGGCGGTTATCGCCTGAACTGTGCGGGTTGCACAGTTCAAACATGGCAACTTGGACGAACTTTGCGACTTTACTGTCCTTTTGGGCCGCAAGCCTTGACAGCCTTGTCGATTATCGTTACGCTTGATTACGTAATCTCGTGCAACTTGAGACAATCATGACACCTGCGCCTCAAAACCCGATTGCCACCCTCAGCATTATTATCGTACTTGACGTACTCGTCCTTATTAGCGGCGAGAGATAATGGCTTGGGTGGCGGCAGACGAGTAGAGCGCAGATTGACGAACGCGAAAATAGCCCCCAAGCCTGGGGGCTTTTTGTTTGACCCGACGCAGGAGTAGAGCACGATGAATGGCACCAAGCGCGTGAGCGCCACGTTACCGACAACCGCACCGACCAGCCCGTGGACAGAGGCCTTTCAAGCCGCGTCGCAGCATCAAGCGAACGCCAGTATGCCCACGGCGATGTCTTCTCAGGACGATGAGAGCCAGCGGCCAACCCACGACGCGCTTTCCGACATCTACAACCGCGAGGTTTAGGGGTCACATTCAGGAAAGCGCGTTTTTTTACCTTTAAGGCGAGAGGACACCCAAAAAATGGCGGCAGAATGGATCTGGAAAAATGGTGAGTTTATCCCGTGGGCAGACGCGAATGTTCACGTAACCACGCACGCGCTGCACTACGGTTCGAGCGTATTCGAGGGCGTGCGCGCCTACGCGACTCCGCACGGCCCGGCCGCTTTCCGCCTGGCGGACCACACGCGCCGCCTGCTGAACTCGGCCAAAATTGCCCGGATCGAGGTGCCGTTCACTGAAGCGCAATTGAACGAAGCGACGCTCGAAACCGTGCGCCGCAACGGCCACGAAGCCTGCTACATTCGGCCGCTCATCTTCCGGGGCGCGGGCGCGCTCGGCGTCGAAGGCCGGCGCAGCCCGACCGATGTCGTCATCTTTACAATGGAATGGGGCCGCTACCTGGGGCACGAAGCCATCGAAAGCGGCGTCGACGTTCAGGTCAGCTCGTGGCGGCGGCTCGCGCCGGACACCGCCGCGTCGATGGCTAAGATCGGCGGCCAGTACGTCAACAGCCAGCTCATCAGCATGGAAGCGCACGACAACGGCTTTAGCGAAGGTCTGGCGCTCGATTACAACGGTTACGTCAGCGAGGGCGCGGGCGAGAACGTCTTCGTCATGCTGGACAACGTAGTATATACACCCGGCCACGGGTCCTCCATCCTCATGGGCATCACGCGCGACTGCGCGCTGACGCTGCTCCAGGAGATGGGGTACGAGATTCGCTACCAGCAGATTCCGCGTGAAATGCTCTATATCGCCGACGAGATTTTTTTCACCGGCACGGCGGCGGAAATCACGCCGGTACGCTCGGTCGACCGGATGCCGGTTGGCGCGGGCAAGCGCGGCCCGATTACCGCGGCTGTTCAAGAAGAATTTTTCGCGCTGACCTCCGGCGCGAAGCCCGACCGTCACGGCTGGCTGACCCACGTCCGCCAGAGCCAGCCGCGTCAAACTGAACCCGGCGACTAGCTACCCAAGGATATTCCCTTAAGGGAGAGAACCATGTTATTAAGCGGCGCGGAAATTGTGATGGAGTGCCTTCTGCGGGAAGGCGTGGAGGTCATGTTCGGCTATCCGGGCGGGGCCATTTTGCCCACCTACGATGCCATGAACAAGTACCCGCAAATCCACCATGTCCTCGTACGCCACGAGCAGGGCGCCGGGCACATGGCCGATGGCTATGCGCGGGCGACCGGTAAAGTCGGCGTCGCTATCGCCACCAGCGGGCCAGGGGCAACCAACCTGGTCACGGCCATTGCCACGGCGCAAATGGACTCGTCGCCCATCGTCTGCATCACCGGGCAGGTGGCGCGCGGCTCTATTGGCAGCGACGCCTTCCAGGAAACCGACGTGACCGGCGTGACGCTGCCGGTGACCAAGCACAACTATCTGGTGATGGACGTGCACGAGCTGCCGTACGTCATCAAAGAGGCGTTCCACATCGCGCGTACCGGGCGTCCGGGGCCGGTGCTGATCGACATTCCGAAAGACGTGCAGACCGAAAAGATCGAGTTCGTCTATCCCGAGGAAGGCTGCCACCTGCCCGGTTACCACCCACCGCAAGACGCCGACGAAGCCGACATTCAGGAAGCTATCGAGCTGCTCAAGCACGCCAAGCGGCCGATGATTTTGGCCGGCCATGGCATTTTGATGGCGCGGGCGACCCAGGAGCTGCGCGAGTTGGCCGAGCGGGCGCAAATCCCGGTCACTCTGACGCTGCTGGGCAAAGGCGCGATGCCGGAAGATCATCCGCTGGTGTTGGGGATGATGGGTATGCACGGCGAAGCGGCGTCGAATCTCGCCATTCAGGAAGCCGACCTGTTGATCGCGCTCGGTATGCGCTTCGACGACCGCGTGACCGGCAACATCAAGACCTATGCCGTCAACGCCAAGAAGATTCACGTCGACATCGACGCGTCCGAGATCAACAAGAACGTGAAAGTCGACGTGGGCATCGTCGGCGACCTGCGGACGGTCATGACCCAGCTTCTGCCACACGTGCCGTCGATGTCGCACCCCGAATGGCTGGGCCGCATTCGCGACTGGCAGGAAGATTCGGACGAGCGCGACATCATCAACCGCGAAAGCACGTCGCAACTGATCGGCGCGCAGGTGATTAACGACCTGTGGCGCTGCACCGGCGGCAATGCCATCACCGTGACCGACGTCGGCCAGCACCAGATGCTGGAAGCGCAGTACTACCCGCACCAGCGCCCAGAAACGATGATTACCAGCGGCGGCCTGGGCACGATGGGCTTCGGCCTGCCGGCGGCCATCGGCGTCAAGTTTGGCCGGCCAGAGGAAGAAGTCTGGGCCATCGTCGGCGACGGCGGTTTCCAGATGACGCTGTGCGAGCTGGCGACCGCCAAGCAGGAGAACATCAACGTCAACATCGCCATCATCAACAATGCCTTCCTGGGCATGGTGCGCCAGTGGCAGGAGTTCTTCTACGAGGAGCGCTACAACGCCACGCCCATGTTCAGCCCGGACTTTGTCAAGCTGGCCGAAGCCTACGGCATCCCGGCGATGCGCGTGACCAGCCGCGACCAGATACCGGAGTCGGTCGAGTTCGCCCGCAGCGTGAATGGGCCAACGCTGATCGAGTACGTGGTCGAAAAAGAAGAGATTGTCTACCCGATGGTGCCGTCCGGCGCGGACCTGGACGCCATGTTGCGCCGGCCAAAGCCGGGTGAAGGGAAATAAGCGATGAACGGGCAACAAAACGGACAGCCCAAGAAACATATCCTGGTGGCGCTGGTTGAAAACAAGCCCGGTGTCCTGAACCGGGTCGCCAACCTGTTCCGCCGCCGCAACTTCAATGTCGACAGCCTGACGGTCGGGCGTACGCACAAGCCGCACATTTCGCGTATGACCATTACCATCGACTCTGCACGCATGGACCCCAAGCGCATCGCCTATAATCTCTTCAAGCTGATCCACGTCATCGACGTGGCGGTGGTTTCGGAAGAACCCAACGTCAGCCGTGACCTGGCGCTCGTCAAAGTGCGCGCCAACGACGCCGACAGCCGCAACGACCTGACGCTGATCTGCGAGCGTTACCCGGCGCGCGTGGTCGACATTGGCCCTGAGGTGGCGATTGTCGAAATCGTCGGCCAGGAAGATCAGGTCGAAGAGGCGATTCGCGAGCTGGAAGCGCTGGGCGTGGTCGAAATGGTCCGCACCGGCGTCGTGGCGATGGGCCGCGGCACGCGCATTTTGGACTCGAAGTATGAGCCGGTCGTGCCGGTCGGCATGGACCATCACATCGAATATCAGAAGTACAGCGTGTAGGTAGGAGTCTTCGCTTCGGCGTCGACGGCTTCATGCGTCGCCGGAGGCGCACGCGGTCTCCGCTTCGCTCCGACTACGGCCTCGTTCCTCGGCCCGCTAAGCGCCCTCTCTTCGGGCCTCCGCTGCGCTCCGGCTACCGGCTGCGCCGCCTCCGAACGCAAGCGGGGAGAGGGGAGCCAGAGTGAGGTGGAGGTCGCGTAAGGGCACGAACTATCGTGCCCCATAGCTGTCAATTTAAGCGGAATCCTGTGGTCCGCGACGCCTGCCGGAGGATAAATCCTCCGGCTACGTATAAGTGAAAGCCGGCTGAAGCCGGCTCAGAGGGTCCATTTCAAGGCGACGGTTTCTGGCTTTTGAGTCGGTTTTAGGCCATCGCCGATCTTAAGTTGACAGCCATGGGGCACGAACTATCGTGCCCTGACGACACGATTATGACGTCATGGTCCACCCATCAGGAATGGGCGGCACGTAGGGGCAAGGTAGGCCTTGCCCGGTTTGACCCAGCACCACCAACTTTGTGAGCAGATGGGCGAACGTATCGCCCTTTAATGACGGGGATAAGCGCTTCATGGCAACAATGTACTACGACAAGGATGCCGATCTGTCGCTCCTGCAGGGCAAGACAATTGCAATCATTGGGTATGGCAGCCAGGGGCACGCCCACGCGCTCAACGCGAAAGACAGCGGCATGACTGTCGTCGTCGGTTTGCACGAGGGCAGCAAGAGCCGCGCCAAAGCGGAAGCCGACGGTCTCCAGGTGATGTCGGTCGCGGAGGCGACCAAGGCCGCCGACGTGGTGATGGTCCTCATTCCCGACACCACCCAGGCCGAGGTATACGCCGAATCGATTGGCCCGAACCTGAAGGACGGCGCGACGCTGATGTTCGCCCACGGCTTCAACATCCACTACGGCCAGATCCAGCCGCCGGCTACTGTCGACGTTTCGATGGTCGCGCCCAAGGCCCCCGGCCACCGCGTCCGCGAAGTCTTCACCGAAGGCGCGGGCACGCCTGGCCTGCTGGCGGTTTTCCAGGATGCGAGCGGCAACGCCCACGCGATGGGTTTGGCCTACGCCAAAGCGATTGGCTGCACCCGCGCCGGCGTCATCGAGACGACCTTTAAGGAAGAAACCGAAACCGACCTGTTCGGCGAGCAGGTTGTGCTGTGCGGCGGCGTAACGGCGCTGGTACGGGCGGCGTTTGAAACGCTGGTCAAGGCCGGTTACCAGCCGGAAATTGCTTACTTCGAGTGCCTGCACGAACTCAAGCTGATCGTCGACCTGATGTACGAGGGCGGCATGAGCTACATGTGGTACAGCGTCAGCGACACCGCCGAATACGGCGGCTACCGCGCCGGCGACCAGATCGAGAACGAAATCAAGGAACTGATGGCCGGCACGCTGGCCGAAATTCAGGATGGCACCTTCGCGCGCGAGTGGATTGCCGAGAACAAGACCGGCCGTCCGAACTTCAAGCCGCGCCGCAAGCAGGAACACGACCTGCTGATCGAAGAAGTGGGCGTGAACCTACGCCAGATGATGCCCTTCCTGAAGGCCAAGACGATCAAGCAAGAGTAAGCCGATGGATTGTGACGACGGCGAAGTTGGTGAAAGGGGGTGATCCTCGTGACAGACGATGGCCTTAGTGACCTTAAGCGCCTTACTTTTCGCAATGTGAAGCAGTCTGATCTGGAAAGGATCACCCCTGATGGCAACCGTAGACGAGAACGTAGTCCGCTTTTTTGACACC
>Ga0351971_1081_pt1 | contig 19097 bp, 17 predicted proteins | sample BONcelFGM3001F11_FD_206746 | JGI IMG/M metagenome (GOLD analysis project Ga0351971, IMG submission 206746) | Enriched cells from coal bed in the Powder River Basin, Montana, United States - BONCAT cells FGM rep2 HSBNCT.FGM.300.1.F11 ...
AGAGAAAAGCAGGCTTTTAGACTGTAGGCTATTAGACTATTAGGCTGTAGTAAGAATTCGTCATTCCCGCCTGTGACCTTCAGGTTACGAAGGCGGGAATCCAGGGATATTTCAATTACTGTAAATGACAAAAAAGGCTGAAGTGCATCATTCGCGTTTCAGCCTTTTTGCTGTGGGACAAATTTCCTTTGATATGCCCGCCCAAGTATTACCCGGTGATCAAGACCAAAAGCTGTGTACGAAAATTTCATAGCATTGATTTAATGGCGATTTATCTCTTTTCATTCAGATTTGAAAGGAGTAGGATGACAACGAATTCCGAAAAAACCAGTGAAGTATATTAATTGCCATGAACTTAAATAGAATGACATCACGAGGTGCAGGTCAAATCGATGCGAAGTTGGAGGAGGAGGATGTTCTCCGCCGCTATCTCGATATGCCACGATTCATAAGTTTCTTGAAAACCAGCTCTCTCTACCTTTGCCGGAGTGACCTGTTTTCGGACAATTTTGAGGGCTCCTTCACTGTTTCTGTCAAGGACGCTATTATCAATTCTTACGAAAAAAATCGTATAAAATTCACTTATGATAAATTCAAGAAGGAACTGAGGGAAGGCGTTTTCATAAATTGCTGGTCGTTGGGCATCGATGACAATATGGCCTTGTGGCGACTCTATGGTAAAAGCAATGACTGTGTTGCCGTAACGACAACCGTTGCAAAACTCGAGGCCGCTCTGAACAGATTCAGAGGCCAGGGACGACTTTCCTTAAAAAAAGTTGAGTACATTAAGCACTGGAAGGACCCCGAAATAAAGATTAAGCCATACTCCAACGTGTTTAAATACAAGACCGTTGGCTATGCCTTCGAGAATGAAGTAAGGATTATTTTGGATAGATACGTCGATACATTTGAGGCCAAGTCAAAGAAAGAAGGCGTAGCAGTCCCGGTAGAGTTGAACACATTTATGCGCAGTGTCGTTGTGTCGCCAGAGTGTTCGCCTTGGTTCAAGGCAGTGGTGGAAGATATCTCTGACAAATACGGGGTCACATGCCCGGTCAGAAGCTCAAGTATGTCGAAACAACCGATATAGGCCTAATGTGTATGTAGTGGCTCTCTGTTAATGGCTGCTCGCATTGATAGCGGCGTTCGATTCTGCAGTACGTATTAAATCATAAGAGGGCAGCCATGATCGATCACCTCAAGCAATACCGCATCCATTCCAGCTGGCGAAATCATGTACTTAAATTAATTGCATTGAGAAAAGCGGCTTCAAGGCGGTCATCAAGCACTGCAAACAAAGGGTCCTGGACTACTCTTGAATATTGCAGTGGCGACGCTGAATATGCAAAAACATTGGATGTATGGCTTGAATTCATGGAAGAAGAGGAGCGGTACGCATTTTATCAGTATTTCGCGACAGCAAGCATCGGCGATGCGCAACGATCATTGAGCCTCTTAATGGCCCGGAAAGATAACGATCCTGATATTCGAATGCCGCTTCTAAGGGATATGTTCACTTCTTACTCTAGGCCCTTTAAGCATAGCCATGGGCGTCTGATCAAGAAGTACCGGTTAACAGATGCCATCTGCATTCCTGAGCCAAAAGAAGTGCACAAGAAGATACTTAGTGATCGCGATCAGTTGTATGCACATTGCGATCTCGCAGTGAAGGAGCCGCGTGTCTCAAAGTTAGGTGGCATTTCTCTTCGTGGAGTTGACTATTATTGGTCCGACTACGAGAGGCTACTTCCATCAATGGCGGTTTTATTTGACAATGCGATGTACCTAATTCGGGAATACACCAGGAAAGAAAATATGCATGATCCAGTAATATTTTTTCAGCGATTTGAAGGTGCGAAGGGTTTAACTGCCAATGAACCAGACTTGTTAAATAGAATCCATGGGAGCATTACCCGCTAGGGGGAAAACGGGATTTCCTGCTGGATCAATCGCGCTCAGTGATCGACATATTTTGTTCTCGAATCGATGTTGAAACATTTCGTTTCAATCCGCAAGATTGAACCAGCTGAAGAAAAATTTATTGGGTATATTAATTGTTGAAGTAACGTAAAAATATGAAACGGCAGTGGCTTCAAATATAAAAATGGAGAATTGCATGAAAAAGTATTTTATTTTGTTAATGCCATTGTTGTTTGTGTTATCAGGATGCGCAAACTGACAACTATCACCTTCTGGCTACAAAATATCATCTGTGTCTGATACGTCGAAGTGTGAGTTTATAAAAAATACTTACTTTGAAGCGCGTGCATCTACAATTGCCTATTACTCACAGCTAAACACAGAACGCGCTGGGGGCAACGCATACAAAATACTTAATGTCGCCAGTGAACGGGCAGCGGGTATTAGCATTCAGATGGTAAATATTGAAATTTATAATTGCCCAAATAAAGGAGTCGAACCTAAAGATAAATAAAAGAACTGCAACCTGTCACTTCACCTGATCACAGTCCTCCGAATTGCTCCGGGTGATTTCGTCGTAGGCAGATGAAGACCCAGCCATGGCAAAGATGAATAACAAAGAAAGAAGATTGAAGATTTTCCGATGCGGCTCGGCGGCTATAACCAAGTATACCCGCGGAGATTCGTCACTGTATTACTGCCCGATATGTGGGGCTGGATATCCGGAGTCCGCTGCTATTACCGGCGTAGATCTGACATTGGAGCATGTACCTCCCAAGAGTGCTGGTGGAAAGCCAATACTTTTAACATGTCGCCAGTGCAATTCATCAGCTGGCCACAAAATCGACGTTTGTGCTGCAAGCAAAAGAAAATTTGAAGAATTTGAGAGAGTGCTGTGTGGCCACGAAAAGGCAACGATAGTGCCGGTGACACTATCAATGGCGAATGTCGACATAGTGACCTCTATTTGCACAGAACGCTGTTTTGACGTAATGCCGTTACCGAATGCCAATGCGCCGGCCACAATGGAGAAATACAAGGAGCATCTCAGAAATCTTACAGCCAACAACACCAATGAATTCGAATTTAAGCTGTCAATGACGCAAAAATATGATGATCGTTTGTACAAATTAAGCCAGTTCAAATCTGCGTTTTTGTTGGTGTTCGCTTGGCTTGGGTATCGGTACGCTTTTGACCCATGTCTCGAAATTGTAAGGCAGCAAATTCAAAAGCCTGAAACCGATATCTTAGGAACGAGATTCTGGATACAAGGAAACGAAAATACGCCGCTAAACAAGGTCATGTTTTTGCGTCAGCCATTACCTGTCTTCCTGGTTTCATTTGATGGCTTTTATATAATTCTTCCTTCGTTGGAATCTCCGACTGATATTTACAACTCTCTGTCAAACCATTGGAAGAAAGGGCAGCGAATAACCCTCGAAGCCAAAGTGTTGTTGGGCAGCTGGCCTAATAAATTACAGATGAAGTTGGATAATTTCAAATAAAAAAAATTGGGACGATTCCACATATTTTGTTCTTGAAGCGACGTTGAAACATTTCGGTTCAATCTATAATATTGAACCAGTTGAAAGTCGGGTAGAACAACAAACCAGATAAAAGGAGGTGCCACGATGATCCCTGAAAAACTGCTGGAGATCATGAAAAAAGATGGGGTTGTTGCCATTGCAACATTGGGAAAGGACGGGCCGCACATGGTCAACACCTGGAATAGTTACCTCAGAATATCGCAAGACGAAAGGTTGTTTATTCCCGCAGGTTACATGCATAAGACGGAGGCTAACATTACCCACAATCCGAATGTTTTGATTACACTGGGAAGCAGCAAGGTTGAAGGTTTGCATGGCGCGGGCGCCGGTTTCCTGATCAAGGGAAAGGCGGCCTTTATAACGTCCGGACCTGATTTTGATTTCATGAAAGAGAAATTCAGTTGGCTGCGAGCCACCCTGGCTGTAACAATTGAATCCGCCACTCAAACCTGGTGAAACACAATTGCATGATTCCTGCTGGATCAATCATGCTGATTGATCCAAATATTTTGTTCTTGAATCGATGTTGAAGCATTTCGGTTCATACAAAGACTGAACCAGCTGAATTATCCTACAGACTCGTTAGATGTCGGAAAGTTTAAGGCACCTTTTATATCTGACAAAGGAGACAAGAGTATGAGAAAGATTATGTTTATTGCAGTGACGTTTCTCTTATTAGTCCTTTCCTTCGCGAACGCGGCTGCACAAGGGCCGCAGATTCAGCGAATCGATGTAGTGGATTACGGCCTCTATTCCGCCAGCGTAACAAGTGCTCACAGGGACTCGCAGGGTATTCTCCAAAACACCTCGACTAATGTCCAGCACTTGCAAACGACACAGGATGTACCGGCACAAATAGGCATCCGGTTTGGATTTCGCTTTAAAGCGGTTGGGGAGCCTAACGGCGCCCGGGTAACACTCAAAAAAATCACGATCTTTCCGCCAGGGGGCCTGCGAAATCCTGACTCTGCCCAGGAGATCAGCCGCTCCGAGGGCGCCGTTACTGCAACTTTGGGAAATGAAGTGAATTACACCGCTTATAAATTCGATGATCCCTGGGAGCTCAAGCCGGGCCTGTGGACTATTGAACTATGGTATGAGAATCGCAAGCTCGCATCTCAAGATTTTAAGGTGTTCAAGCCGTGAAGGGCAGTGATGATGGCGAAATTCCTGCCGGATCAATCATGCTGATTGATCCATGCTTTGTTACTGAATCGATGTTGAAGCATTCCGGTTCAATCTGCCGGATTGAATCGGCTGAAGCGGGCGCTCACCCGATCGCAGAGCCAACTGTTCCTGTGGCTGATTTTTTTCGGCGATGACATACAACGAAAGGTATTTCGATGGAATTAGAGATTAGAAACGGCTGTACCGGAGTGGACTGGAAGACGGTAGCGGAAACATTGCAGCTCGTCGGAATGGCGCACTACGATCCGGACGTCCACAGAAGAGCATTCGAAGCCAGTCATACGAGGGTGTTTGTCTATCTTGACGGTCGGCTGATCGGTTTTGGCCGGGCGATTTCCGACGGCGTTTATCAGGCGGCCGTCTACGATGTGGCCGTCATCCCTGAATTTCAAAAGAAGGGAATCGGTACTGTAATAATGAAGAATATCCTGGACAGTCTCTCTTCGTGCAATATCATATTATACGCATCGCCCGGCAAAGAAGATTTTTACAGAACACTCGGATTGCGGAAGATGCGGACGGGGATGGCGCTTTTCAGGAAGGCGGAGGAGATGAAAGGAAAAGGATTCACGGACTGAATCGGCCTGCAGCAAACGGCAAGGAAACCTGCTGATGGGCAATCCGAGCAAATGAAACATCAGGTAATCTTCATCAGCTTCCTCAAGAGTCATTGCACATAGTGTAACGCGTCTAACGCTTCTTTACATAAAGAAACCTGGGCAGAACTACATAAGACCAGAATTTTGTCATTCCCGCGAAGGCGGGAATCCAGTGTTGGCTCAGGCTCCTGGATTCCGGGTCAAGCCCGGAATGACAGAAAGGTATTTATGACGCACCACAATAGCATTCTTCGTGTAATTCTTGTTCCTGTGTTTTGTCATTTTATGCTACATTACGGCCATAGCTTATTGAAATAGGATAAGCATCGTCAGTAACCAGACGGCGAGGAGAGATGAAGATCAGCCTCTCTTATCAGGAGAAGTGACCCTCTTGAAGCCTGATTTCTGGGTAAAAGAAGGAATTGTCACTATGGCCGCAAAACCCACATACGAAGATCTTGAACAAAGAATCAGATTACTCGAAGAAGAATCCATCAAAGGCAGGCAGACCCAAGCCGCGCTGCGGGAGAGCGAGGAGCGGTATCGGACTGTCGTCGAGAACGCCAATGAAGGCATTCATATTGCGCAGGACGAGCGGCTTGTTTATATGAATCCCAAGCTGGTCGAGATCACCGGCATTACCTTCGAGGAAGCGAAAGCCAAACCCCTTATCGAATTTATCCATCCCGACGACCGGGTTATGGTGATGGATCGATACCGGCGGAGATTGGCCGGCGAAAGCATTCTCGATTCTTATGAATACAGAACATTAGGCAAGAACGGCCGCGTGATCTGGTTCAATATTTCAACGAGGAAGATTGATTGGAACGGCAGGCCGGCTACGCTCAATTTTCTGACCGATATCACTGCCCGCAAGCAGGCTGAGGAAGCACTGCAGGAACGTGTCAGAGAATTGAATTGCCTCTATTCGATTGCGGATCTCATCAACAAGACGGATCGGGTTGACGAAATATTTCAAGGCACAGCCGACCTTATGGCTTACGGTGTCAACTATCCCGAAATCACCTGTGCGCGAATTGCCTTCGGTGATCAGGAATTCAAAACGGGTAATTTTAAAGAAACGCCCTGGAAGTTGTCCGCAAAGATCGTATTACAAAACGAGTCGGTAGGTTGCGTGGAAATATGCCACCTGAAAGAGATGCCCCAAAGAGACGAGGGGCCTTTCCTGAAAGAAGAACGCAATCTACTCAATGCCGTCGCCGAGCGCCTGGAGAGAGTCTCCGAACGTAAAAGGTATGAAAAAGAGCGTGAGGTGCTTATCGGGGAATTGCAAAAAGCACTCTCGGAAATTAAACAGTTGAGCGGGTTGCTGCCTATTTGTGCCTCCTGCAAGAAAATACGCAATGATAAAGGGTCCTGGGAACAAATCGAGGTGTACATCGGGGATCGTTCGGATGCTGAATTTACCCATGGTCTTTGTCCCGAATGCGCAAAACAGATTTATCCGGAGTTTTATAAAGAGAAATAGTGGATGGAGTCAGAAAGGCAGACACGAAAAAAGATGAGAACAAAATCAGGAAGATTCTTAATTCTAGCGACGTGCCTTTGCGTTTTTGTCCTGTCCGGTTGCGGCGCCGGTTCTTCCGATCCGGTCGTAAGCACCGGTACCATCCACTTAAACAACCTGAGCAATGCCGCGATTGACCGTTTTTATCTTGTGCCTGTGGCCGATGCTTCATTGGGAGCGGATCTGATCATCGATTTGTTAGCTCTTGGCGCAGCCATGCTTTTGCCGAATATCAACGCTGATTCCTATGACGCGAAGATCGGAGTCAATGGCCGATACAGTGACTATTTTGCTTATGCGTATGATATTTCCATCGCAGCGGGTACCACGATCGATCTGAATATTTATGATTCGAGTTTTACGGGATCGCTGGAGATCTGCAATGCAAGAGCTGCCGGCAATATCACCGGCGTTTATCTGGTGCCTGCGGACGGATCCGACTGGGGCGAAAATCAGACCTCATCGGCCATCGGACCGGCGGCCGTGCTGCACTTATATGATTTGGATCCCGGGCCTTATAAGGTAAGGGTTGTCTGGGATGACCTTTCTCAATCCATTTACGGCGGCGCCGCTGGAATCACCATCGACTCATTGACCCTGACGACGCTCAACGTCAATTAAGCGGGGATTTTCTATGAAACAGCTGAAATCATTTTTGCACCTGAGTGTCCTTACTGCCTTGGCGATCCTGATATCCCTGGGGACGTTGTATGGCTCCTCCGTCAGCATGCAGAAAGAAGGCATCTCCCAAAACGACAACACGCAGGAGATAAACGCCGCCGGTCCCGCCGGTAATCAACTGACATTTACACCCGATCGGCTCAAAGATAAAAATGACTACGGCATGGAACTGGAATCCGAAACGGGCGCCCGCACGGTAGCTATCCAGCGATATAAACTCCTGGCCAAAGGAACGGTCAATATCTTTATTTTGAATACGGGAGATATTCACGAAGCCTCCAAAAAGCTCAACGGCATTGCCCAGTACGTCAATAACATGAGGAAGCAGCATCCCGGCCGCGTCGTCCTTCTCGATGCGGGAGACATGCTGACCCATTTTAAGAGAGTCTCGCCGGAAAGCGACTGGCAAGGCGAGCACGACAGGATGTTGGGCTGGGCGCACTCGATGAAATATGATGCGCTGGTTTTCGGTAATCATGATTTTGTGCCGGGGGTCAAGACGACGCAGCAATTGATCGGCACATATAATCTCCCTTTCATCTGCGTCAATCTGCAGCACCCGGATCTGAGTGTTCCCCGATCCAAAATAATTTCTCTCCCTATCACACTGAGCGACGGCAGCAGCATTACAGTGAAGATCGGGGTGATCGGGCTTTCCGATCAGGATTGGGTTGATTATCATCACCCGACGGACTCGGATAAGAAAAATCTGATTGTTCATCCCGTCTATAACGACACGACCAAGGCGCTGATTAAGACCGTTGAAGCAACTGCCGATTTCGTTGTTCTGCTTAGCCATAACTGGGATAATGTCGATAAAGACAGTGTTGCCAGGCTGACCGGAAATAAGACGCATATTATCGTGGGAGGCCACTCCCATAAAGTCCTTGCCGAAAAAGTGAGCGGCCAGTCTCTGATCAAGTCCGGTTCGTACGGCCGGAATGTCGGCAGCACGATGGTGGAATGGGATCCCTATACCGCCAGGGTAGTTAAAGTGACTGCCCGCAACTCCGCGATGTGAAGGAAAACAATTATCATGCTTTCCACTAATAATTCAGCAACGTCGCGCCGCTTACCTTACAAAAAAATAGTTGCCGTTACGCCGATTTCATGTCGTAAATATATAACATCAATAGAAGTGACTTTATGGGAAGAGCGGCAGTGATTGCCGCGGTACATGTGGATCCGAATCTGCCCAAAGTGCTTTGCCCGAATGCCGGGAAAAAAAATGTGCGACCCAAGGAGGAATGATGACCGTTAACTACCTTTTCATCGGCTGCAATGGTTATGTGGCTGCCATAAATCCGTACGATGGTTCGCAGGTATGGCGAACTCAATTAAAACCCGGGGTCCTGTCGGCCACCTCTCACGGGGATGTCTGTATTTTGGAGCATGAGAACAGGGTTTATGCCGGCTGCGGCGGGCACCTTTTTGGCCTCGACGCCGGTTCCGGACAAATCCTCTGGCACAATGATTTGAAAGGCATGGGATACAACAATGTGACCCTGGCCATGGCGGGCAAGTCGATCCAATTCGCAACCCGGCGTGCTCAAACCCATAATGCAAGTGATACATAGGCCGGACACATTTTTCGATTGCACGCCGGCCTCGCCGGAATGTGCGGGAGGCTACCGAATTCAGTTCTTTGAGGAGCAGGGGTAAAGATAAATGATAAATTCTATCATGAATCAATTGGGAGGTACGGTGCTGATCGGCAGCGGGGCGATCGGGACGTGTCTGCGCGGGATAAGCCCGATGGGCGAAGAGCCCGTTGAACTTCTCAACCTGCGGCAACCCGAAACGGTGAAGATCCTGCATGCCGCCTATCGGGCGGCGGGATCGCAGATCCTGGTGACCAATACCTTTGCGGCCAATTCGCTGGTCCTTGACGATGCAGGTGCTGCCGGGTCATGCGAAGAGATCAACCGTGCCGGCGTTGCTCTGGCTCGGGATGCAGGCTCGGCGGATTGCCTGGTCTGGGCCTCGGTGGGGCCGTTGCATTTGGGTTTGCGGCTTGATGATTATTCGAACGATGCCCTGGTGGACATCTATCGTCAGCAGTGCGATGCGCTCGGCTGCGCCGATGCGCTGCTCCTGGAAACCTTTGTGGACGTAAGAGAGGCACAAGCCGCCTTGCAGGCGGCCGCGGCGGCTGGCCTGCCCGTTATCTTCCAGATCGGCAATACCGGCGGCGGGTCGCAGCGCTGGCATCGTATCGATCAGCTTCTCGACGAGGCGCACCGGGCGGGCGTCCTGGCCGTGGGAACAAACTGCCACCATCCGGAAGAGATCGTTCGCGTGGTATCCTACATTGTCGAGCACACCTGCCTGCCCGTGACGGCCTCGCCCAATGCCGGACATCCGCGGATCGAACGCGGGATGGTGCAATACGAGTTTACGCCGGATGATTTTGCCCGGGCGGCGTTGACACTTGCCGCCGCGGGTGTTGCGGTTGTCGGCGGCTGCTGCGGCACGACGCCGGATCACATCCGGAAAACGGCACAGGTCCTGGGAGAGCGCGCCGTCATTCAGAGGCCGCGCCTGAAAGTTGCGGCCGGGCAGGTGCCTATGCCCTCCGGGCGCCGGGAAGACGTCAATCCGGTTCGCGCGCTTTTGCAGGCAGACCGCTTCCTTGTGAGCGTGGAGATAAGGGCCGACCGCACGCAGTCGCTCAGTGAGATCGTTCACGGGGCGTCTGAGGTGGCGGCGGCCGGGGCCGACATATTCAATGTGCCGGATAATCCCGGGGCCACCGTCGGGCGCGACGCCATGGTCACGGCCGCCCGTCTGCAGAGTGATCTGGGGATGCCCTCCGTCTGCCATTTCAGTGTAACCCAGTCCAACCTGATGCGGCTGCACTCGACGCTTATCGGCTGCTGGGATTCAGGTCTGCGGGGCCTTCTGGCGATTACCGGCGATGCGCCTTCGATGGGGCATCTGGGGAACCTGGCGCACCGTGTTGTGGACATGCGCAGCTCGGTGGAGCTGCTGCGTCTGATCCGCGGGCTGCGCGAAGGAAAAATTATCAACGGGGAGGGGCTCGCGGACCCGCCCGACTTCTGCGCCGGTTGTGCCGTTGCGCGGCCGATCCCGCCGCAAATCCGCTGGCTCAAAACCAAAATCGAAGCCGGCGCCGAATTTGTATTCTCCCAGCCGGTCTTCACGCTCGATGATTACAAAAGACTGCGTGATGCCCTGGCGGATTTGCCGATCCGGTTTTTCCCCGGCGTCATGCCGCTTGCGAGCCGCCGCAGCGCCGCATTTCTGGCAAGCGGCCGGATTCCGGGCATTGTTGTTCCGGAGAATGTTGTGGCCGCCTTCACGCGGTATGAAAAGCCCGCCGACCAGCGCCGTTTCGGCCTGGATCAGGCATGCTCTCTGGCCCGGAGCATAGCGGCGGAGGCGTCCGGACTGTATCTCATCATGCCGTTCGGCAAAACCTGCTACGAAGATGCCGCGCAGATTGTCCGGTACGTGAAGCATGGTGGATAATGAATGGTGGATAGCGGATAGAAAAAAAGAAAAGAGAAAGGTGGATGACCTTTCTCTTTTCTCTCCTACTTGTTGAGTGCCAAGACATCGTGGACAGTTTTTGTGCCAGGACATCGTGGACACTCAAGATTCATTAACGCAGTTTGTAAAGCATTCCCTCGACCTGGATTTTATCCAGGAAGAGCTTTAATTTTTGCTCTTTGACATTTACGGTAGCTATTACGTATTCATATTTCAATTCGGGTGGTACGGAAAAAGTCTCGCCAAAAATATCTAATTTTAAGTTACTTCGGATGAAACGGACAAAATGATACCTGCCTGTTTCCGGTTTCTTTAAAGGGTGCTTCGGTGCATCGGACTCGTTCGGAAAACGCAGTTTAACTTTTGATTCAGACAAAGTTTTCAGCGGTGTTTTCCCCTTGAGTTTGCTGAAGCGATACTTGCTGTTGTGACGCTGTTCGAAAGCCAGGGACCCGGTTTGAAGCTCTTCTTCCGTGTGTATGATCCTCTTTTGAAGAAACATTCTTTGGTAGCGGTCATTAAATTGCTCAATCATTCCGTTTCGCCAGGGTTCAGCCTTTGGAATAAACCAAGGCTCGATGCCGTGATTCAGGCAAAGCCGGATGAGGGGGCCCATGCCCCGGGGATGTTTTCGGCTGTCAAAGAAACTCAGGGCATTATCGACCTGGATGTTATTGGGCATCCCCAAGCGCTTCCAGATATCCCAAAATCCGTCAATCATCGGCTGACTAGCCTTGGATGAGGCTGGATATAAGCCGCAACGAACCGTGGCCGTATCAATCACATTGAGGCTGTAAAAGCGCACAGGGCCTTTCAGGTAGCATGGCCCCACTAGATCGGCTTGATGCGTCTGGTTGGCTTTGAAAGACGGCAAAGATGGATAGGCTGTTCCTTTTGCTTCGTATTTGCCTGTTCGCCTGTGGGTGAGACTATGTCGGCTCAGTATCCGGTTAATGGTTCTGACAGACGGCAGAGGCTTCAAACCCTGATCTTCCATCTCCCATTGGATAGCCTGAGCCCCGCAGAACAAGTCGTGATTGTAAAGATCGAGACGGATGAGCTTGACGATCTCAACCGTTTCTGTGGGTGTGATATTATTAGCCTCTTTGGGACGACAGGATCTGCTTTCACTCCAGGATGCATTGTGATCGTCATATCGCGAGATCCATTTGTATAGCCATGATCTTGATTTACGAAGTGACTCACAGATGGATTCCGGGCTTTCTCCGTTATGAAATCGTTCAACAGCCAAAATCCTTTGCTGTATACTCTCTTCTCTCATGAACACCTCCAAATTGTTTTAGGTGCTCATGAGATGACGTAATAGCTATTCGATTGTCAAAGAACTTTGTCCACGACGTCTTGGCACTTTTTTTGTCCACGATGTCTTGGCACTCAACACTTAAATCTTAAATCTTAAATTTTAAAACTATTCTTGCTAAGATATTCTTGACTTGCATCAGGGCCTTTCCTATACTTAACGCTGTTTGCTGGGGAGAAGATCTCATGCCTAAAATTATTGCGATTCATTCATTTCGGGGCGGAACGGGAAAATCAAACACCACGGCCAATCTGGCCTGCCTGCTCGCCGAAAAAGGCAAGCGCGTCGGCATTGTCGATACGGACATCCAATCACCCGGCATTCATGTTCTGTTCAACCTCGACCCCGGGGATATCGCCTTTTCCTTAAATGATTTTCTATGGGGCAAATGCGAAATCGCCCACGCCGCCTATGATGTATCCGCCGTCCTGGGTCCCGGCGCGGCCGGAAAACTTTTCTTGATCCCGTCGAGCATTCGCACGGGCGACATCGCCCGCGTTTTGCATTACGGCTATGACATCAATCTTCTCAAAGAAGGGTATCAAACGCTGATCAAGCACCTTGCGCTTGACTATCTTTTTATTGATACCCATCCGGGCCTGAACGAAGAGACGTTAATGTCGATTGCCATTGCCGACATCCTGCTCATTATTCTGCGCCCCGACCGGCAGGATTACCAGGGAACGGCTGTAACGGTCGAGGTTTCGCGGCAGCTGGAAGTTCCCGGCATGTTTTTGATCGTCAATAAAACGCCCGCCGGCTTCGAGCGAGACGCCCTGGCCGCCAAGATCGCTGCAACTTACGAATGCGCCGTCGCCGGCGTCCTCATGCATTCCGACGAGATGATGACGCTCGCCAGCGCCGGCATCTTCTGCCTTACGTATCCCGACCATGCCGACACCCGGGAAATGAATAAGATCATCGGGAGGATCGAGGCATGAGAACGCGCGCCAAAAACATCCTCTTCGCCGGATGCGCGTTCGCCGTCGTTTACGGCTTAATCAACAGCGTGTCCAATATATTTCTTTTGCCCTCCGCGCCGATCATTTCGCTTCGGCCGCAAATTGCCCTGCCCATGATCGTGGGAATCGTCTGTCATCCGCTGGCTGGTTTTATCGCCGGTTTTGCGGGTAATATCATCGGAGACGGCATTTCGGGATTCGGACTCTGCAAATTCTGGAACTGGCATATCGCCAATGGATTGATGGGGCTTATTCCGGGGCTGATCGGTTATGCGGGCATTTTCCGCATCACAACTGTCCGCGAATTCGGCCTCCTGCAAATGAGTATTGTCCTGGCCTGCGCCATCGGCGTCGGCTCCGCCGTGGGGCTGGATGTTCTCTTCCTTCATTTCATGGCGTTCCCCTCTTCCCTGCATGCCTGGATCCTGCCGGCATTTCTCACGGATGCCGTCAATGGTTTTGTGCTGGTCCCGGTGGTTCTTGTTCTGATCAAAAGAATTAACCTGACGCTCGAGACGCGCACGATCCTGATGATCACCGCATTGCTGATTATCGCCATTCTGGCCACCGCCGGCTCCATTATCTGGGCGGTGTTCGATGATCTTGTATCCCAGGAAGCGATGGTCGATAACTTTTACATCGCCGCGATCGTTTCGGTCTTTCTGCTGGTGATCGGGTTTATTGCCTCCCTTGTTTTCGTGAGAAAAGTCACCGACCCCCTGGCCCATCTCACGCGCGCAGCCGCATCCATCGAAGAAGGAAACTATGATCTCACGCTGCCCCGGAACGTTTCCGCACGCACCGATGAATTGGGGCACCTGTCGCGCGCCTTTTTGCAGATGGCCGGAAAAGTTCAGGAAAGGGAAAAGAATCTGCAGCGGCAGGTAGAGGAACTGCAAATCAAAATTGACCGCAAAAGGCAGGCCCGGGAGGTTTCGGAAATTGTGGAGACGGAATATTTCCGCACGTTGAAAGAAAAGGCCCGCAAATTCCGGGAATCATAAAAAGGAAAAACGGCATGGAGACAATGGCAGCAGCAGTTTTTGACGGGAAACTAAGGTACGTTCAAGACTATCCCGTGCCGGTGTTAAAACCCGGCTGGGCAAGAATCAAAATTAAGCTGGCAAGCATCTGCAAAACCGACATGGAAATCATGAAGGGCTATATGGGATTTAAAGGTGCACTGGGGCACGAGTTTGTCGGCGTGGTCGAAGAATGCGCCGACAGTCAGTGGATTGGAAAGCGGGTCGTCGGAGAAATCAACGCCGCCTGCGGACATTGCGACTGGTGCGCGCGCGATCTGGGAAGGCATTGCCCGAACAGGACCACCCTGGGGATCGTCAATCACGACGGCTGCATGGCCGAATACTGCCAGCTGCCCGTCGTCAACCTTTTGGCCGTCCCGGAAGTCATTCCCGATGAACGCGCCGTTCTCACGGAACCGCTGTCGGCGGCCCGTGAGATTCTGGAGCAGCTGCCGGTCCGGGGCGCTGAACGAATTATTGTTCTCGGCGACGGGAGACTGGGGCTATTCTGCGCCTGGGTCTTATCGACGGTCGTGGACGACGTGACGGTCGTGGGTCATCATGCGGAAAAGCTGGAAGTGGCTAAGTGGCGAAACATCAAAACGGCTTTGAGTGAAAAAGACATTCAGCCGGGCGCCGATATTGTCGTGGAGGCCACGGGCTCGGAGGCGGGCGTCGTTACGGCCATGTCATTGTGCCGGCCCCGCGGAACAATTGTTCTGAAATCCACCGTTGCGATTTCCGGCGATGTCAACCTGGCGCCGATCGTCATCAATGAGCAGACGATTCTGGGGTCGCGTTGCGGCCGGTTTGCCGACGGTCTCACGATCATGCGGGATTTTTCCGACATGCCGCTCGACCGGCTGATCACGGCGCGTTATCCGCTCGATAAAGTGCAGGAGGCGTTTGTCCGGGCGCGTCAGAGCGATGCGCTGAAAGTTCTGCTCGATGTTAATCCGTAAGCAGGGACGATATTTTTTTACCGATGGAGAATGTAATTCATGAAGCGTGATGTCAGCGATATGCTCCGGACCTTGATCCGGGAGCAGGAAGCCAAAGACATAAAGGAAACGCCGGCCGGAGAAGCCCCGGGGGAACTCACGGCGCTGGGCGTTCCCCTGGTCCGCAAAAACGAAAAACACTACATCATCGATCTCACAACTGTTCGCATCTTTCGCAATCTGCACACATTTGTCCAGCTCCTGGTGGATGAAGTCATTGAGCAGTGCGGCTTCGGCATTGCCGATATCATGGTGCGGCGCAGGGTTGATCCGAGCCTGACGCCGGAGCTTGCTCAAACCGGCCTGGACTGGATTATGCTCTATGTGAGGCTGGACGCCGCGGACCATCTCCCCTTCGATTATCGAAATTTCGGCAACCGCATGCAGGTCATCTTCCGGGCGCTCCAGACCGAAAAATGGGGCGGCATTCTCTTTCCGGAATTCTACGGGATAGATCCGGAAAATGCGGGAGGCGCGGCCCCCGCCCTGCTGTTCCCGTTTCATCTCCATGACCGGGGCGAAAAAAACGGCAGCTATTATCTGGTGGAACACAGCAGAGCCGGCCGGTTTCTCCGGATCACAATTGAAGATGCCGCCGGTTCCCGCCTGCAGCTCAAACACATCCCCCATCGCGTTGTGGATCAGACCGTCCGCGGCTCGTATCTGGCTGATATTTATCCGACGGCTGAAAAAATTCACCAGGGAATGCTTCGCGAAACCATGAACAGCCGCTCCGAATACAGCGAAAGTCCGCTGCGTTTGCCGGATTTTTTCACCCATCTCCATGAGGGGGGCCTGCCCTATCTTCAAACCGTGCATTTCACCTGGCCGACGGACGACCGGCAGGTCCTTTTCCTGGAAAGCACCGCCGACGATCTGACAAAATCACTCCATCTGCTCGTCAAAGAGATCCAGTTACTGGAGGATCCCCGCATTTTGCAACACCTCGCCCGGGGAAACATCCTGGAAATGATCTCCGGACCGTTTCATGTTTATTTCGATGTGTCCCGGTACGGCGTATGTCTGAATGTGAGCTTTGACGACTTCCGCACCGTTTTGACGCTGGACGATTACCTGGCCCAAATGCCCGCCCTTTCGCGCCGGGCAAAGCAGCACAAAGATGCCCTCAGCAAGGTCAGGCTCTTTCTGATTCATCACAACACCGCCGAGGTTATCGGCCTTCTCCGGGCGTTTGCCGAAGCCGGATGCGGGGCGCTCACCACGTTTTTCGTCAAATATTCGGGCATCGTTCCGGAGGCTTACCTGGAGACCCTCATGTCCCTGCCGCCGGACAATTTTCGTTTTTACAGCCTGCAGAAAATCGAGTCGCGGCAGAAGCTGGCCGGGCTCTATCATTTCTCACGCCAGTTTACCCCACTTGCCGGACTCGAAGAAATCAACGACATTGTGTTGAGAAGCGAGTTGGATTTTCTGGGCTCGATGCGCCTGGCATCCGGTCACATCTTCCTCACGGAAATGATGCTGGCCCGCCGGAAGGGAGAGGAGCTGCTTCTGGTGGAAGACGGCGGCTATCTCGCGCCGCTCATCAACCGCTTTTGTCTGGAGAACAAAACGGTCGGAGAAGTCTTCGATTATTTTCACGCGGCACGGCCGGCAGGCGACGAAAAACGTTCCATAGCCTCGTGGCTTTCGGGGACGTTTCTGGGCAGCGTTGAACACACGAAAAACGGCTACGATTACAATGCCGAAGTCATGGCCGAATTCGGGAAGCTGCAGTTTCCCGCAGCCACCATTGCCGTCTCCGGCCTTAAGCGGGGTCCGGAGGCTCGTGAATGCGCAATGTCCATTCTCAGCGCCGCTGAAAGCATTCTGAACAGGCTCGGGAAACTTTTTTCGCGACGAAAGATCGTCATTCTCGGCTCGGCCGGCGCCATCGGCGGATTCCTGAAGAAGGAGCTCAGCAGGCGCGTGGAGAACGGAACCCTTTTCGGCGTGGATATCGCCGCTCGGGAAAATTCGCCCGGGGACGTGACCGAGGTTAAAACGATCGATGCACTGGGAAGCGACATCATTCTCGATTGCGACATGTTCATCGGCGTGATCGGAGCTTCCATCCTGAAGCAAAAACACATCGAGGACATCATTCTGAGCGGCCGGGTGCCGGCCATTTTCTTCATCAGCGGATCAACCAAAACGGTGGAATTCTCCGACGTGCAGAATTATCTGCAATCTTTGCGTGACGTGACTGATCCGCAGATCGACGGGAAAACGGTCCGGGTTGACTTTAATGCGCTCCGGGATCTTCAGACCGGCATCCTGCAAGGGTCTCAGGTATCGATTGCCTTCCCCGACGATCCCACCCGCAATAAGATTTTCTATTTGCTGGGTGATCTGATGCCCATCAACTTTCTCTACTACGGCATCCCCTGCGAAATCGTCGATGAGGTTATGGCCCAGTTGTTTACCCTGTCCTGCGGGGTGGTGAGGCGAGAACGATCAGGCGATAAGCTCCGTCCCGCGCTTCTCGCGGTGGATCACGAGATCGATGCGAACGCCGATCCCCTTCCGCCTGGGGGCAAACCCTAGCGGGGTGCATCCAACTCTTCTTCACTTAAATTTGTAAGACATTTCAGTACCGGTTGCAAATCGTCTTGCAAATCCTCCCGCGGCAGAACAAGGGGTTGCAACCCCTTGTTCTAGTGTAATGTACCGCATCCGGCGCCGCGGGCAACGGCTAGGGAACATCCAGAAACGTCTTTTCGCCCGACAGATCATCGACAAGCAGTTCGTTTCGCGGATCCAATTGCGCGGCCTGACGCAGGTATTTGCCCGAGACGTCCGGTCGGCCGTAAGCGCGATACGCCTGGGCCAGGCGCACGCACACATCCGGATTCAGCGGTGTCATCTGCCGGGAGCGCTCCAGAAGGGCGATCGCCTTCTCCAGATCGCCGCCGGCAACCGCCGGCGTTAAAAGATGGTATGACCCGACCGCATAGAGCACCTCGGCGGAATCAGGCATTTGTTTTTGCGCTTCCGCCAGATAGCCGTTGACTTCAAAATAGGCGGGGATGGCGACGAGCAGATTTCTTTTGGCGAGGACTCCCCTGGCTCCGGCAGCCAGCATCAGGCTTACGGTAAAGTGAAACCGTGAAAGCTCTTTGCGCTTCCCGATCAGCTGCAGTGCCCTCTGATAGGCGCGTTCAAAATCCTTTTGCAGATAGTCAAGATGCGCCAGCGCGACTAACGCCGGATAAAAATCGGGATGCGTTTTAAGGACTGCGGCGAGAATCCCACGGCTTTCCTGATAGCGGTGCTCCCCCATGAACGCAATCCCCTGCAAGAGCTTCAGCTGAGGACCGTTTGCGGCTCTCTTTTCCTCGCCGCCAAGCAGTTGCTTCAATTTCGCGAGCTGAAACTCCCGGTAATAAACGATCGTCAACACGTAGATATCCTGCGCGGCCTTGTCTTTTTTATTTTCCAGGCTGACCACCGCTTCTCGCGACATCCCGATGGCCAGATCGGCCGGGCTTTTCCAATCGGCGGCAAAGGACGAAGAACACAAAAATGAAGCAAAAATGATGAGGGGCAGAATTCTTTTCATAAGTGCCATACGTACAGAGGGACTTATAAGAAGAAGAGCCCGGCTGTCAATGGGAAAAGACCTTCGGTGGACGCGAGACACCTGCTTCTGATACGGCGGCCTGCTGGTTCAATCGTCCTTCGATTGAACCGAAACGTTTCGGAGCAACCAAAATGGTTGCTCCAGCGGGGAAGCTACGACGGCCAGTTGCTCAAAGCCATTTTGCGCGACTTTTGATAAATTTCTATCGCCAAGCCAAATTTACTGCATT
>Ga0351971_1082_pt1 | contig 18836 bp, 16 predicted proteins | sample BONcelFGM3001F11_FD_206746 | JGI IMG/M metagenome (GOLD analysis project Ga0351971, IMG submission 206746) | Enriched cells from coal bed in the Powder River Basin, Montana, United States - BONCAT cells FGM rep2 HSBNCT.FGM.300.1.F11 ...
TAGAGCGACGAGCGCCGGGGCGCACCGGTGCGCGCGCGCAGCAGCCCGTAGATCAAGAGTCCGTAAATCAGCAGTGCAACCGGGGGCGACCCTAGCCAATCGAGTTCCATTATCCAGCGCCTCCGAACATCAACATCAGGGTCTGCCCGGCCGCGCCGGTCAGGTTGTCGAGCAGGTTGGGGAACAGGCCGAACAGCAGCAGCAGCAGCGCCAGCAAGGCCAGCGGCGCGGTCATCGCCATGGGCAGCGGGCGCGCGTCGACAAGGCCGGGCGCGAGGGTATTACGATAAAGCCGGTTGACCAGCGGCAGGTAATAACCGAGCGACAGCAGGCTGTTGAGCGCGGCGAAGAGGACCAACAACCACAGCGCGGTATTGTCGGTCGCGAGGCCGGCAGCGAAGACCTGCCATTTGCCCATGAACCCGGCCAGCGGCGGCAGCCCGCTCAGGCTGAGCAGCGCCACGCTAAAGCACAGGCTGACCAATGGGTAGCGCCGCGCGGCCCCGGCCAGGTCGTCCCGGTTGAGCGTATGGCGGTTGAGGACGTAGAGCAGCGCGCCGGCGGCCAGGAAGGCCAGCCCTTTCGCCAGCCCGTGGCTCGCCACCTGGAAGAACGCGCCCGACGCGCCGTCCGCGCTGCCGGCCGTGATGGCGATGCCGAAGCCGAGCAGCATGACGCCGACCTGGCTGATGCTGGAATAGGCCAACAGGCGTTTGACATCGGTCTGGCGCAGCGCCAGCAGGTTGCCGGCGAGCATGTTGACCGCGCCAAAGCCAAGCAGTAGATTGCCCCAGGTGAGGAACCCGCCGCCCAGAGCGCCTAACGCGCGCAGCATGGCGACCAGCGCGACTTCGATGACGATGCCGGATAGAAGCGCGCTGATGGGGGCCGGCGCTTGCGAATGGGCGTCCGGCAGCCAGGCGTGCAGCGGGACGAGCGCGGCTTTGACGCCAAAACCGACGACAAACAACGCGCCCGCTGCCATCAACGCCGGCGTGGGCAGCCCAACCCGCGCGATTTCCGCGAGATCGAAGGAGCCGGCGTACATTAGCACCAGGGCGACGCCGAGCAGCACCAGCGCCGAGCCGATGGCGCTCTGGATAAGATATTTAACGCCAGCTTCCAGCGCGCGACCGCCCTGGAACATGACCAGGAAATACGAAGCGACCGTCATCAGCTCGAACCACAGCCACAGATTGAAGAGGTCAGTTGTCGTGGCTAACCCAACCACCGCCCCGGCCATGACGACCAGCGCCGCGTAAAACTTCTCTTCGCCCGGCGCGCCGGCCAGCGCCCGCAGACTGTAAATCAGGCTCAATGACACCAGTGTCAGCGCCAGACAGGTCATGAACAGGCTGATGCCGTCGAAGCGGAAGGCGACCGCGCCCAACGTAACGCCGGCAACTTGGTTTTGCGCCACCCAGCCGAACAGCAGCCACACCACGGCGAGGGCGATAATCGACAGCCAGCGCGCCAGGACCGGCGGTTGCTTCAGGCGAACGGCGAAGCGCCCGGACAGATAGACCAGGGGTGATGCCGCCATCGGTAGGAAAAGCAGCCAGAGTGAAGCATTCGTGTTCATGCGGATGCTCCCACGGCGGCGACGGCCAGCACAATAATCAAGCCCAACACCAGTTGGGCGACGTTCCAGTTCAGTTGCCCGGTCTGGCTGTGCCGCAGGGCCTCGGCGCTTGACTCGGCGGCGCGGGTGATGCGGTCGTTGAGCCACGCAAAGCCAAAATCAGCCGCCGCCCAGCGGGTAAGGACCTGTTGCCCCGTCAGCGCCCCGAAGCGCGCCCGCGCCAGCCAGAGCGCCGCGCCGCCCGCCGCGACCAGCACGACGAGCCACGTCAGCGGGTGGCGCAGCACCGCGCCGAACAGGTCCGCGTGGACGTGCAGTTCGTGAAATGGCAGGGTGGCCGCCAGCAGGTGCGCGAACGGCCCCGCCAGCAGCCAGGTCGTCAGCGTGCCGACGACCAGCGCTCCAAGCGCGATTCGCATCGCCGGCCCGGCGTCGTGGACGTGGCTTGTGCCGCGCGGCTGGCCGTAGAACACCAGCCAGACCATCCGGGTGGTGTAGAGCGCCGTCAGCCCGATGGTGAGCACGAGAACGACCGTCAGCCAGGGCAAGCCGGCCTCCGCGCTCGCTTCCAGAATCAGCTCTTTGCTCCAGAAGCCATTCAGCCCCGGCAGACCGGCCAGCGCCAGCGCGCCGACCATGAAGGCGATGTGGGTAAAAGGCATCTGCCTCCGCAGGCCGCCCATGCGGGCCAGATCGCGCGTGCCGACAGCGTGGATAACCGCGCCGGCCCCCAGGAATAGCAGCGCTTTGAAGACCGCGTGGCTGAGCAGATGGTACTGGCTGGCGAAAACCCCGCCGGCGCCAACAGCCGCCATCATGAAGCCAAGTTGGCTGATGGTGGAATAGGCCAGGACGCGCTTCAGGTCGTTGGCGGCCAGGGCCATCAACGCGCCGAGCAGCGCGGTCAGCGCCCCAAGCGTCGCCAGCGCGCCCAGCCAGCCGGGGACCAGCGCGAATGTGGGCACGAAACGCGCGACCAGATAAACGCCGGCGTTGACCATCGTCGCCGCGTGGATGAGCGCGCTGATGGGCGTGGGCGCTTCCATCGCGCCGGGCAGCCAGATATGGAAAGGCACCTGAGCCGATTTCGCGGTGGCGGCGAATAAAAAGCCAAAGGCGACCAGCGCCAGAATGCTGGGCGGCAGCGAGCCGGCGGTCGCCATGAAGACGTCGATCCGATCCGTGCCGAGCGAGGCGCGCACCAGCAAAATGCCGACCAGCAGGCCGAGTCCGCCCAACTGGGTCACGACCAGCGCGCGAATGCCGCCGGCAACCGCGACCGGGTCATCATTGTGAAAGGAGATGAGCGCGTAGGAGCAGAGCGCGGTGATTTCCCAGCAGATGAACATAAGCAGCAGGCTGTTGCTCAATACCAGCCCGGACATCGCGCCGATAAAGACCAGCACCAGCGCATAGTAGCGGCCCTGGCTGGGTTCACCACGCATGTAGTCGGCGGAGAAGATGAGCGTCAGGCAACCGATGATTGTGGCGATAAGCGTGAGGAAGAGGCCCATGCCGTCGGGGACGAAGCTGACCTCGACGCCCGCCAGGTGAAGGCTGGCAGTGGGCGACGCACTCGCGGACGGAAGCAGCAGCAGTGCGCAGACAGCGGCAGCAGCGGCGCAGCCAGTCGCGATCCAGGGGCGTCCACGAGGATAAACCAAAACGAGCAGCGCGCCCGCGAACGGAACGAGAACGATGAGGAGGATGAACCACGGGACCATCCCTCATCCTTTCAATGTGGAAAACTCCTTCATATCGAGGGCGCCGAACGTTCGCTGAAGGCGTATGGCGAGCGCGATGCCGACCACGGCGACCAGCGTATCCGCGGCGATGACGGTGAGCGCGGCGCTCTCTCCCAGCACCATGTGGCCGCTTTGGACTCCGGCCACAACCAGGGCGAGCACGATGCCCTTCATCAATACTTGCAGGGCGATCAGCAGCCGGAGCAGGTGGCGTAACACCAACAGCCCGTACAGGCCGCTTCCGACGAGAAACAGAACAGCGATGAGCAGGACCTGGCCGATAGTCATGGCTGCAAGTCCTTTTCCAGAATCGGTTCAGCCAGCGGCGTGTCCTCCACGCAGTCGATTTCGACGGCGGGTTGGGCTTGGCCTCTGGCGGGTAGCTTGACGGTTTCGGCGAGCAGCCCCAGCACGGTCAGCAGCCCGACGAAGATCAGCGCGATTTGAAGCAACATGTCGGCGCTGCGTTGTTCCCAAAGGGTGACGGCAAATGAAGCCTCTGGCGCGGCGCTGCCAGGGGAGGGCGGCGCGGCGGCGAAAGAGAGAAGGAGTACCAGGACAGCGGCGATTAAGGCAAGGGCCGGGACACGCGGGAGGGCCAGGGGTAAACGGCTGGAGTCGCGCTCGGTGCTGCCGATGGCGAGCACCAACAAAACGGTGACCAGCCCCGCGCCGACGCTGAGCTCGATGACGGCGATCTGGTGGGCGCCGAGCCAGTAGAGCTCGGCGGCGAGGAGCGCGCTGGCGGCGGCGAGCCACAGCGCGGCATAGAGCAGGCGGGGTTCGCGAATTGCCAGCAGCCCGCATCCAACCATCGCTATAACCAGCACCGCCTGAGCGAACATAATACCCCTCGCATCCAGCAGCCCCACATTTAGATCGTAAAGGGTTATATGTCATTTAGATAGTGAAATTTGTCACAATAGGACGTGATCTCGGTCACTGGGCATTGGGTGACTGTACGGGTGCCGGGTCTGCCACGGCCCTTCAAACCTGACGACCGGAAAAGGACACGCGTGACGAACGTTGCTACCCTTTTCGCGCTTCGAGTTGCCGCTCAACAGGCGCAATAACGCATAACCCCGGTTGGTTAGGCCGGGGTTATGTCATCGAACATCGTGCGTATTCATCAGGAATGGTGGGACTCAAATGCCCGCGCGTACGTCGAAATCAAACCGTGCGCAGCCAGACAAGCATTGGACCGGGTTCACGATTTGCCCAGGCATAATAGGGAATAGCGGTCACCGCCGCTCTTCGCGCGCTGTTGGCGTGGGCAGCGGATTCCTGGGAGCGGTACAACCGCTCTTCCCAGTCCGCTTCCGTGGCGCGAACCTGCGCCGTTCCCCGTAAAACGACGACTCCATTCAGCATGTCAGACACGTATTCCGGCTCAAACGTGTCGCTTTCCGAAAACTCAAACAGGCGTACGTCTGTATCAGGATGATCCACACCTTCAACGCAGTACAGGACCGGGCCGCGCATCAAGGCCACGCGTTTGTGATTCTCGACGACAAAGGGATGACTTTCCATGCGCTCTACCGGCATCGGTAGGTTCAGTTGAACAACGTCATGGGCGCGCCACTCTCGCCGGATGCGGAGGTAGTTGCCGTCAGTGAGCTCATACCCAACAGCCTCCTGGTTCACGGTCACAGTCCAGCCCGCTTTGCACCACCCTGGCAGCCGCAGGTAGAGATCATACAAACCAGCGGTTTTGGTTTCGACGCTGATCTCACCCGACCATGGGTAGTTTGTGCGCTGGGTCAGCTCGATAGTCGAATTGTCCGGCAGCGTCAGCGCGGCGCTGTTACTGGCGTACAGGTGAATCCAGACGCCGGTGTCGGTCGTACTGTAAAAATAGCCCGGCAATTCAGACAGCAAGCGCGACACGTTGCCGGGACAGCAAGCCGTACCGAACCATTCCTGTCGGCGGTGGTGACCGTCGTCGCTGAGTGGATTCTGGTAAAAATAACCTTTGCCGTCGAGCGAGACGCCGGAAAGAATGCTGTTGTACAGTTCCAGCTCCATCACGTCGGCATAGCGCGCCTGCCCGGTCAGCAGCAGCAGGCGCCAGTTCCACATGGCGTTCGCAACCGAGGCGCAGGTTTCGGCATGGGCGCGTGCGTTCGGCAGCTCATAGTCACTCGGCCCGAAGCCTTCATTCTGGTGGCGCGGCCCCAGCCCACCGTGGATATACATCTGCCGCGAGGTCATGCTGTCCCACATCGTGTCCAGGGCAATGCGAAGTTCCGGTTCATCACGTTCGGCGGCAATATCCGTCGCGCCGCAGTTCAGATACACGGCTCGAACGGCGTGGCCTTCCAGCCGCGTTAATGAATGGAACGGCAGGTGATCCTGGTGATAACTGGTGGGAAAACGCCCGAATGGACGGTCACTGACCCGGCCGTAACCGCGATTCGCGACCAAATATTGCGCCTGGGCCAGATATTTGCGCTGGCCTGTTGTTCGATACAGTTCCACCAGCGCCATTTCGATTTCCGGGTGGCCGTCATTCCCGAACTGCTTCCCCTGCTCTTCTGGCCCAAAACGCGCGCAAATGTGATCGGCGAAGCGCGTGGCAACGTGGAGCAGCCTTGTTTCTCCGGTGCTGCGGTAATGGGCGACCGCTGCCTGAATGAGATGTCCGGCGCAGTACATCTCGTGCAGGTCGAAATTCGTCCAACGTTGTGATGCGCGCTCGAACGTGAAAAAAGTGTTCAGATAACCGTCGGGTTCTTGAGCGGCGGCTATCACGTCGATCAAGCGATCCACCAACGCTTTCAGCTCAACACTGTCTTCACCCACAAGCGCCCAGGCTGCCGCTTCGAGCAGCTTGTAAACGTCGGAGTCGTTGAAGTATTGCCCCTGGAAATCGCCCTCAAGCTGACCCGCCGCCCTGCGAAAATTAGCAATCCGGCCGGTGCGCTCGCACAACCCATACTGCGCTGGAAGCATGATCTCGCGATTCAATTGGCGGCGGTGGCGCCAGAAGGTATCTTCCAAAACCACCGCCTTGATCGGCGCCGGATGTAACCGCGTATAGGGACTTCGAGACGTATCGACAATCACAGATTGCGATGAATTGTTTTGATCGGAGAGACTCATCTTCGTCCTTTATTGGCGATGACCAGCATGGGTTGTTTACGTCACGACACAAGCAGCGCCGAACCTGACGGTGAGTCTGGTAAAAACGCGCTTGAATTTGTGGTGTCTGTTTGCGTTCCGAACCGCGAACGGCGCTCTAAATGAATCAGCCTTTCAAGCCGCTCATGGTGATGCCCTTGATGAAATAACGTTGGGCAAAAAAGAACAGCGCAATGACCGGAATGAGCATGACGGTCGAAGCCGCCATCAAGCGCCCCCATTCGGCCGAGTATTGGCCCTGAAAGTGGGAGAGGCCGAGCGCGAGCGTGAATTTATCCGGGCTGCTCAGGTAGATGAGCGGGCCAAGGAAATCATTCCAGTGATGCAGGAAACTCAGGATCGCAATCGTAATCAATGCCGGGCGACTAAGCGGCACAATCACGTGCCACAGTATCTGGAAGTGGTTCGCCCCATCCAGCGTGGCGGCTTCGTCGTATTCCAGCGGAATCGTCCGTAAGAACTGGCGCATGAGAAAGATGTTGAAGATGCCGCCGCCAAACCAGGACGGCAGCACCAGCGGCACGTAGGTATCGACAAAGCCGAGCTTCGACCACATGAAAAACGTCGGGATAAGCGTGACCACGTAGGGCAGCATCAAGGTCGTCAACAGAAAGCCAAACACGATCTCGCGACCGCGCCAGGGGATGCGCGAGAACCCATAGGCGACAAAGGTCGCTGAAATGACCACCCCGGCCACCGCCGGGATAACAATCGTCAACGTGTTTCCTAAATAACGGAACAGGGGATAACGCAGGAACACGAATTCATAGTTCGCCCACTCTGGCGGGTCGGGAATCCAGCGGGGCGGAAAGACGAAGATGGTGTTGTTGTCCATCAACGAGCTACGAACCAGCCAGATTAATGGGATCAAGAAGATGATGCTGAGGATCACCAGCATGGTGAGCGAGAGCGCCATTTGCATGAGTTGGCTTCTACGATGGGTCATTATTCCTTCTCCCCTTCATAGAAGACCCATAACGAGGATGTGCGGAAGATAATGTAGGTCAGGATGCCGATGATGACGAGCAGAATCACTGCCAGCGCCGAGGCATAACCCATGTTGAGCTGACCAAATGCTTTTCGATAGAGATACAGCACGTAAAAAAGACTGGCGTTATTCGGGCCGCCTTCGGTCATTACGTAAGCCTGGGTGAACGTCTGCAATGAATTGATCGTCGCGAGCACGAGATTGAAGAAGATCACCGGCGTCATGATCGGAATGGTCACGTGGAACATTTTATGCCACGCGGTGCCGCCATCCACCTCCACCGCTTCGTACAACTGTTTGGGTACGCCTTGCAATGCCGCGAGAAAAATCAACATCGTCCCGCCGACACTCCAGAGGCTCATCAGCGCCAGCGAAGGCAGCACGGAGCTGCTGGCGAAAATCCACTTCCCCCCCGTAATTCCTATAGGCCGGAGCAATGCGTTCAGCAAGCCGAAATCCGGGTTAAACAGCCACAACCACAAATAACTGGATGCGATAAACGGCACAATCGACGGCAGGTAAAAGATGGTGCGAAACACGGGCAGAAAACGCACCTTTTGATCCAGGAGCACCGCCAGAAAGAACGCGAATGCGATGCTGGCCGGCACACTCATCAAGGTGTAGACAAACGTCACCGTGACTGCTTTAAAGAATAATGGGTCGTTGTTAAACACCTTGACGTAATTGTCGAGCCCAATCCATTCTGGCGCGCCGACGATTTTCCATTCCGTCAAACTGATGCCGAGGGTGGCGAGAATGGGCCCCAATTGCCAGAGGAAAAAACCGAGAATAGCGGGAGAAGTGAACAGTAGTCCCCATAGCAAATTACGGTTATCCCGTGACAGCGTCCTTCTCATTGATGTCTCCATTCAGCCGCTGTAACGTACGACTTCAGCCATACAACCGATAAACTGGAATAAGTCCGGGCAATCAGGCGGTGGAGCCTGGCTGCGTTCTGACGCAGCCAGGCTCCGCACACGCGAACATCAGTCGATTTCGACCCAGCGACCTTCGGTAAGCGCGTTACCCATTTCAACCGCCTGGTTGAGGGCGTCGGGAACGCTCATCTCGTCCGCGAAAATCGCCTGAATGGCCGGGTTCACGGCTTCATCCATGATCTGAGTCCAGTTCTTGACCCAGTAGATCGGGGCCTGGACCGCGTAGTTCATCGTGTAGTCGACGATAGACTCTTCGACCCCTTCCGGGTACACGCCTGGTTGTCCTTGCAGCCAGGTGTCGCGTATCGCCGGATCGGTGTAGTAGTCGGACTTCAGCGGCATCCACAGACCATCCGAATACATCGGCACGTATTCAGGATCATTGTGATAGGTGTAGAACTCGAAAGCCGCCTCAGGGTTCGGTGTGTTGGCGAAGATGACTGTCACGCCACCCAGAAAGGTTGTTACGGGTTCATCAAAGCGGGGCAGCACACCAATACCGAAATTCAAGCCTTCGGTGTCGGCCAGGTCGGACGTGCTCCAATGGCCGCTGACCTGCATCGCCAGCTTGCCGGTCTTCAGGCCGACGTCCTGACGAGACTCGAACGCCGAGGGCGACGGCATCACGTGATGCACGTAGATCAGGTCGTGCATCTCCTGGAAGACTTCCTGCGCTTCAGGGGTGTTCAACAGCAGCGCCGTGCCGTCCTCGTTGATGATGTCCGCGCCGTTTGAAACCAGCAGCGGGTGGTAGGCCCCCCACCAGGTTCCAGCGTCACAGCCGAAGGTGTCCACGTTGTTGGGGTCGAATTCCGCGCTGGCGGCGTTATTTCCAGAGCGGTCGATGGTCAATTGTTTGCAAACGTCGACAAATTGATCCCACGTCCAGGCGTTGGCCGCGTTGGTTGGCGGGTAGTCGAGGCCGGCGGCGTCAAAATTGTCCTTGTTGTAGAACAGCAGCATGATTTCGCCGCCGGTGTTGGTGCCCAGAATCTGGTTGTCTCCGTAGCGGTAAAAGCTCTGCGGCAGCCGGGCAGCCGCGACCGGGTCATTCTGGAAGTAGTCCGTCAGGTCGAGCAGGGCGCCTTCACTGGCCCATTCCAGGGCGATGGCTTCATTCAGGTAGCCCATGTCGGGGTTCGTACCGCTGGCGATCATCGCCGAGATTCGTTCCTGATAGCCGTCGTTGGCAATGCAGACCAGATTCACTTTCACATCCGGGTTGTCGGCTTCATACGCTTCGATGGCGGTTCGGATCGCGTTGGCTTCCGAGCTTTCACAGCCGACCCAGATTGAGAAGCTGATTTCCGTAACCGCGTCCTGGGCCAGAACGGCCGAACTGCCGACCAATAGACCCAGTACGATCAATAAAGGAATAAGCTGACGCAGCAGTTTCATGAGGCGCTCCTTGGAATTCTGAGTAAATTGTTCTAATAACATTCGCCGGTCTCCTGAACCTGACGCCGTAGGTGGCAGGCAGGAGCTTGACACAGCTTCCCTCTTACCGTGCGGATTCGATTTAATGCGCGACCTGGCGTTTTCCTTTCACTTGAAACTGGCAAATCAAACCTCTGCGTAAAATCGATGGCGATTAAACGCTTAGATTCACATATTCAATTGAACAAACGACGTTTAGTGCTTTCGCTGTTCTCGCAAGGCTTCTAGTCGATCAATGCGCGACGGTGACTTCCTGGCCGGAGATTGTTCTTTTAAGGCCGCGCCGCACGATTCGCGGATTATCAGCTCGCCCTTCACCGTGATTTCTTCAGTTGCCGCAGCGTCTTTTTGCATGAGCGCGAGCAAGAGTTCTGCCGAAGCTTGCCCCATTTGAAAGCAGGGCAGCGTGACTGTCGTAATCGTCGGCCGCGAGAGGGATGCAATCTTCTGATCGTCGTAGCCAACGATGGCAAGGTCGTCTGGTATGCGCAGACCTTTGTCCTGGGCGGCATAAATTGCGCCCAGCGCCATCAGGTCATTGGCCGCGAAAACGGCGGTTGGCGGCTCCGCCAGTTCGAGCAATTTCGTGGCGGCTTCATACCCCCGCCCCACCTCGAAGTTGCCCGGTTCCACCAGCGCCGGGTCGAACGGGATGCCGGCGTCGTTCAACGCCAGCTTGTACCCTTGCAAGCGTTCTTCCGACGAGAAATACACGTTTGGCCCATTGATGTAACCAACGCGCTGGTGTCCGAGCTGAATCAGGTGTTCGGCCGCCAGCCGACCGCCGTATATTTCATCCGGGACCACCGAATGCGCATAGCCTTTCGGAAATAACCGGTGAACGAAGACGCACTTCTTATCTTCGACGTTCAGTTCCAGGTTCGCGAACGGGTGCGACGTCTCGGCGAAGATAATGCCTTCGATGGAGTGGCCGGCTAAGTCTTGAATAGCGCGCTGCTCGTTGACCGGGTCCCAGTCGGTATTGATGACAATGCAAAAATAGCCGTCTGCTTTGAGGCGATCTTGAATACCGCGCACGATGGCGGTGGTAAACGCGCTGGTGATGTCGTCACAGATGACGCCGATGATCGGGGATCGATCCGTGCGCAGGCTGCGCGCGACCTGATTGGGGCGGTACCCCAGGTCGCGCGCCAGGTCTAAAATGCGCTGCTTTGTTTCCGGGTTGATCGGGTGGTCGCTATGGTTCAGCGCCCGTGAAACGGTGGCAACTGAAACGCCCACGGCGTCGGCAATTTGTCGAATGGTGACAGCCATAAGACGATCTTTCAAAAATAGACGGAACCTAACTCCGCAAAAGGTAAACGTTTACCTTTTGCGAAGAAGTTTAGGGGTAAACGTTTACCTTGTCAAGAAGTTGGGGCACACGTCTTACGCTACCGCCACAAATTCAACTTCGGGCGCGGCTTCGCACAAGCGCACGAGGGCGCACAAACCGTATTTTGAAGGGGTACAGCTCGTGGTTGAAAAGCTAAATGTGGAAACAGTCGTGCCTGTTTTGTGCATCAAAAGAGCCTGCGTTTATGCGTAGGCTCTTTTGATACAAAGGTATTCGTTCTCGCTATTCCAGACCGGTCGGGGCAGGGTGGCTTCGACGCAGAAGACGCTTAAGCCGTCGTTATATCTACGTTCCTGGTTGCACGGCGTATTCACTCCCCCGCTGTTGCCTACGCCTGGCGCTGTCCTCGGAACTGGTCGTCGATCTCGTTCATGCGCTTGACCTTGTCCTCGGAACGGCTGGTGGCTTCGTACTGTACGCTCAGCCACGTCTCCACGATCTTCCGCGCCAGCTCCGGGCCGATGACGCGCGCGCCCATCGTAATCACCTGGGCGTCGTTGCTCAGTTGCGCGCGCTCCGCCGAATAGGTGTCGTGGACCAGCGCCGCCCGCACGCCCGGCACCTTGTTGGCGGTAATGCTCATGCCAATGCCGGTCCCGCAGACCAGAACGCCGCGCTCGCACGCCCCCGACGCCACCCGTTCACTGACGGTCAGCGCCACGTCCGGGTACAGCGTCGGGTCGGCGACGCTCACGCCGTAGTCTTCGACCTCGATTCCGCGTCCCACCAGCACCTCACGCACCACGTCCAGCAGGGGTGCGCCCGCGTTGTCACAACCAATCGCCACTTTCATGTGGGTCTATCTCCTACGTGGGCAGTGTTAGGCTGCCGAATCCTTGCCGGAAATGATAATGGTGACGATGTCGTCGGCCGTCGTCTCGTTCTTGCGCTTGACGCACACCAGCCGGCCCGTTTTCAGCACCATAAAGCGGTCGGCGATCCCGAAGACCTCGTTGATGTTGTGTGAAATGAGCACAATGCCGATGCCTTTGGTTTTCAACTTCTCGATGAAGTCGTAGACCTTGCGTGTTTCGGCCACACCCAGCGCCGCCGTTGGCTCGTCCATGATGATGACCTGCGCCTGGAAGTGAACCGCGCGGCTGATGGCGACCATCTGCCGCTGCCCGCCGGACAGGTTGTTGACTTCGCGGGTGATCTCCGGCACGACGATCTCGAAGCTGTCCAGCAGTTCGGTCGCCTGCTTGCGCATCTCCTTCAGGTTCATCCAACCCAGGCGGCCCAGCAGCGGCGCTGAGCGAATTTCGCGCCCCATGAAGATGTTGCCGGGAATGTCCAGGTTGTTCATCAATGCCAGATTCTGGTAGATGGTTTCGATTCCCAGGCGCTGCGCGTCGTGCGGGCTGTCGATGCGCACCGGCTCGCCCCGGAAGTAGATGCTGCCCTCGTCGGCCGGCTGCGCGCCGGACAGAATTTTGACCAGGCTCGATTTACCCGCGCCGTTGTCGCCCACCAGCGCCAGCACCTCGCCGGGATACAGCTCAAAGCTGACATCGTTGACGGCGCACAGGCCGCCGAAACGTTTGGTGGCATGTTCGATGCGAACGATTGGCTCTTGGTTATAGGTAGCGTCAGACATCGTTTAGTGCCTCACTGGCTGAGAACGGGCCATTTGCCAATGGCGCTTCAAGAAGGCGCGCGGGTTCACCTTGCCGGCCAGCACCGCGACCAGGACGATGCAGCCGGTAATCACGATCTGGAAGAAGGAGGCCACGCCCCATAAGTTGAGCGCGTTGCTGACGACGCCCAGGACCAGCGCGCCCAGCAGTGTGCCCCAGACTGTTCCCTTGCCGCCGGTGAGTGCGTTGCCGCCAATGACGGCCGCCGCAATCGCGATCAGCTCGTAGCCTTCGCCCACGCTCGGCTGGCCGCTGCCCAGCCGGGCCGCCAGGACCACGCCGGCTACCGCCGACATCAGGCCGCAAAAGACGTACGTCATCAGCTTGACGCGCTGGACGCTCACGCCGCACAGGCGCGCCGCTTCTTCGTCGCCGCCGATGGCGATGGTATAGCGCCCGAACGTGAACCGCCGCAGCAGAATGTGCCCGGCGAGGTAAATCAAAAACGCGATAATGACCGGAACCGGAATGCCCAGAACGTAACCGGTACCGATTTCGAGGAAGTTGTCCGGCAGTCGCCAGATCGCCTGGCCGTTGGTGATGATGAGTGCGAGGCCGCGGAAGAGGTACATCGTACCCAGCGTGGCGACGAACGGCATCACGCGCCCGTAGGCGATAATCAGGCCGTTGACGAGGCCCAGGCTCATGCCCACCAGCAGCGACACCGCAATCGCCACGCCGACATCGTGCCCGGCTTGCAGCAGCATCGCCGACACCACGCCCGTGACCGCCACCATCGACCCGACCGAGATGTCGATGCCGCCGGTGATGATGACGAAGGTCATGCCAACCGCGACGATGCCGGTGATCGACGTCTGCCGCAGGACGTTCAAAATGTTGTTTGTGGTCAAAAAGGGTGGAAGTAAATAAGCCACAACCGCGCACAGCACGACGAACACCAGCAGCGTTCGCTGCCTCAGAATCAGCGAGAGCACGGGCGTCGTACTTCTGCGCGGTTCCAGGGGCGCCGCTATCGGACTATTCTGAGCGACCAACGCATCAATCCTTTCTTATGGCCGCACGCCGGTTGCGCCGGCGTGCGGCCCTTGTTGTTCTACTTACATTGTATCCGTCAATCACCGCGCCGCGGCTCGACCCCGGCACATGCGCAGGCGGTCCATCACAGCGACTCTGGTTTGTCTCTCCGGTTGAAGGGGCGGCAGGGAATCTGTGGGCAGTGGGTGAAGCGCCCTAGACGATCTCCGGTATACGCTTGATATCGGGGTCGGTGAATACGTCGTCTTCGTCGGTGCTCGGCGTCGAAAACTCTGACACCACCGCGCCCTCTGGCCCCGCCTGGAACCAGTGCAGTGTGTCTGGCATGACGAGGTACTGGTCGCCGGGCTTCAGCTCGATTTCGTGCCAGACGGTGAATGAATCTTTCCGGTTCTCCGGCAGCCGCGCCTTCGGGTTGGGCGTCGCCGGCCCTTCGACGTACAGGTAAGCGGCGCCCCAGCGGCAGCGGAACGTCTCTTCCTTGCCGGGCAGGTCGCCCAGCGTCGGGTGCAGGTGCTCCGGGCAGATTTGATACGGGAACAGCACGACTTCCTTGGCGCAGACGCGTTCGGTGTTGACGTACATGACCAGCTCGACGCCGATCTCGTCCAACGTGCTCAGCCCGAAGTCCGCGACTTCGATCTGGTCTTTCTCGGCTTCGCCGATGGCGATGGACGCCTTGCGGAAGTATTCGACCGCGCGGTCCCTGGCCTCGACATATTCGGTTCTGGTGATAGCCATGTTCTTTTCGTACGCTTCCTTCAGGTTTGAGCCGCCGCCGTGGCGCGTTTCTGTGATCGCGCCACGGCGTTACGGCATGTTTACACGTTACTGAATTCTAGAAGCCCAGCTCAACCCACGCTTCGATGAGCGGGGCGACGTTGTCGCTGACCGCCAGCGTCATCGGGGTGTGAATGACCGGGTCGATCTGACCTGTTCGCAGATATTCCAGCCCATACTGCACGGCGTACGCGCCCATCAGGTCAGGCCGCTGGGCCACGTCGGCGGCAATCGTCGCGTCGTCCACGGCGCGCAGCGCTTCGACGATGCCATCCAGGCCAACGAAAACGATGTCGTCACGGCCAGCGGCGGCGGCAGCCTGGGCCGCGCCCAGCACCATGCGGTCGGCTTCGGCGAACACCGCTTGAATCTCAGGGTGGGCCGTCAGCATGTCTTCCATGACGGTATAGCCCTGGTCGGCTTCCCAGTTGGCGACGCCTTCGGCCACCAGCTCGATGCCGGGGTAGGCGGCGATGCCTTCGGTGAAGCCGGTGTAACGCTCCAGCTCGACCGGGTTGCCGAGCCGCCCGCGAATGACGCCGACCGGGCCTTGGCCGCCCAGTTGCTCGGCGATGAACTCGGCGGCCATGCGGCCACCTTCGGTGTTGTCGCTGCCGATGAAGCTGATCGTCTGGTCGGACTCCAGCGGCGAGTCGAGGTTGATAACCGGGACGCCTGCCGCCACGGCGGCTTCAACCGCAGGGACCAGCGCCGACGCCTCGGCCGGGACGACCGCGATCAGGTCAACGCCGCGCGTGACCAGGTCCTCGATGTGGGCCACCTGGCCGGCGAAGTCGCCTTCTTCGGTGATGCCCAGGACGATGACTTCGATGCCCAGGCGCTCGGCTTCGGCTTCAGCCGCCGTTTTCGCCATCAGCCAGAACGGGTTGGCGAACGACTTCAGCACCAGCCCGATAGTGTACGTTTCTTCCTCGACCGCTTCGCCGAAGCCAAGCGCTGCCCAGGCATTGATGAGCGGGGCGACGTTGTCGGTCACGGCCAGCGTCATCGGAGTGTTGATGACCGGCTCGATCTCGCCGGTTTCCAGATATTCGACGCCATACTGCACGGCGTACGCGCCCATCAGGTCGGGGCGCTGCGCCACATCGGCGGCAATCGTGCCATCCATGACCGCTTGCAGCGCTTCGACGATGCCATCCAGGCCGACAAAAACGATGTCGTCACGGCCAGCGGCAGCGGCAGCCTGGGCCGCGCCCAGCACCATGCGGTCGGCTTCGGCGAAGACCGCTTGAATTTCGGGGTGAGCCGTCAGCATGTCTTCCATGACGGTGTAACCCTGGTCGGCTTCCCAGTTGGCGACGCCTTCGGCCACCAGCTCGATGCCGGGGTAGGCGGCGATGCCTTCGGTGAAGCCGGTGTAACGCTCCAGTTCGACCGGGTTGCCGAGCCGCCCGCGAATGACGCCGACCGAGCCTTCGCCGCCCAACTGCTCGGCGATGAAGTCAGCGGCCATGCGGCCACCTTCGGTGTTGTCGCTGCCGATGAAGCTGATCGTCTGGTCCGACTCCATGGGCGAGTCAAGCTGGATGACCGGAATGCCTGCCGCGATAGCCGCTTCGACCGCCGGCACGAGGGCCGAGGCTTCCGCCGGGACGACCGCGATCAGGTCGACGCCGCGCGTGACCAGGTCTTCGATGTGGGCCACCTGGCCGGCGAAGTCGCCTTCTTCGGTGATGCCCAGGACGATGACTTCGACGCCCAGGCGTTCGGCTTCGGCTTCAGCCGCCGTCTTCGCCATCAACCAGAACGGGTTGGCGAACGACTTCAACACCAGCCCGATGGTATACGGCTCGTCCTGCGCCGTCACGCCCAGCGACGTAAGCGCCATCGCCAGCAGCACAACCAGTAACAAAAGCTTCTTCATCACGCACTCCTTATTCTATGAACAAATATCAACGCGTTGCCGACTCATAAACCAAACATGGGCTGTTGGAGCAAGTCTGTTTCGGTAGGGCCTCCTTTATGACTGCCTGTCGACGGTCGCCTCGCTCGCGCGCAAGACGGCGTGTGCAGCCGCGCGCGCGCTGGCGATGTCGAGTCCGTACGCGCTTCGTAAAGCCGAAGCCTCGTCCGATTCAGTAAAGGTGTCAGGAATACCGATGCGTTTGACCGGTTTCCTCAAGTGTTCGGCGTAAATTTCCGCTACCGCGCTGCCGAGACCCCCGTAAACGTTGTGGTCTTCGATGGTGATGGCGGCGCTGGTGAGCCGGCCGTGGCGCAAAATCTCCTCGGCGGGCAGGGGCTTGATGGTGGCGACGTTGACGACCTGGGCGCTGATGCCTTCCTCGCGCAGGACGTCTTGCAGCGCCAGCGCGAGCACCACCACGTCGCCGGTGACGAAGATCGACAGGTCGCTGCCTTCGCGCAGCCGCTCGGTGCGGCCGATCTCGAAGCGATAATCGTCGGCGTGGACGTTCGGCACAGCCGCGCGCACCAGCCGCAGGTAGGTCGGCCGGGGGTCTTCCGCCATCCGCCACACCATTTGCCGCGCTTCTTCGGCGTCGCACGGGTTCAGGATGACCATGTTGGGAATGGCGCGTAATATCGAGAAGTCTTCGAGCGTATGATGCGTCGGGCCGGTGTAGCCCATCGACTGGCCGGCGGCGTGGCCGATGATCTTGACGTTGGCGCGGTTGTAGGCCACCGACTGCCGGATCATGTCGACGCCGCGTGACACCGAGAACACCGCGAAGCTGTTGTAAAACGGAATCTTTCCGACCAGCGCCAGGCCGGCGGCAAAGGTCGGCAGGCTCTGTTCGGCCACGCCCAGGTCGAACGCGCGCTCAGGAAACGCCGCGTGAAACGCCTCTGTTCGGCACGAGTCGGCGATGTCGGAGTCGAGTACGACGACGTTCGGGAACGCCCTGCCGACTTCAACCAGGGAGTCGCTGTAGGCGGCGGTAATGTCTTCAGGCGTGTCCATAACGTAGCTCCCCTTCCAGCCCGTCCAGGTGGGTCATGGCATCTTCGTACTGTGCTTCGGTCAATCCAAAGTTGGACGGCACACGGTTGTTTTCGGCGTAGGGAATGCCCTTGCCTTTGATCGTCCGGCACAGAATGACGGTTGGCTGGTCTTTCGTCTGGTCAGCTTCGGCGAGCGCCGCCGTCAGCGCGACATAGTCGTGGCCGTCGCATTCGAGCACGTGCCAGCCGAACGCGCGCCACTTGTCGCCCAGCGGCTCGATGTCGTTACGGCCATGCATCGCGCCATATGAGGACTTCTTGTTCCAGTCGAGCAGCACCACCAGCTTGTCGAGCTTGAGGTTGGCGGCGATCAGCGCGGCTTCCCAGGTCGAGCCCTCATTGCACTCGCCGTCGCTGATGACGGCGTAAACGCGGTAGCTCGCCTGGTCGATCTTCGCGCCAAGCGCCATGCCGCAGCCAACCGGGAACCCCTGGCCCAGCGAGCCGGTCGTGCAGTCGACGCCCGGCGTCTTGTTGCGGTCGGGGTGGCCTTGCAAGCTGCTGTGCAGGCGTCGGAAGTTGTCGAATTCGGAGTCGGGGAAATAGCCGCTCTGGGCCAGCGCGACGTACAGCGCCGGGGCGGCGTGGCCCTTGCTGAGGATGAAGCGGTCACGCGCTTCCCAATCCGGGCGCGCCGGGTCGACCCGCATCCAGTAACGATACAGCACGGTCAGCATTTCCGTCAGGCTGGTCGACGCGCCGTAGTGCAGGCGGATATTGAGGTCATGCCCCAGCATCAGCAGCCTGCGCCGCTGCATCAGGGCGGCCAGCTTCAACTCGGCGATCAACGCCGCGTCTTGCTCTGGCTCTAACTGGCGCTTCTTATGTAAGGTCTGCATCCATCACTTGCCTGTTTCTAAAAACCAGCCGCTTTTGACTTTTGCTGTCAGATCATGAATGACCTACATCACCACCATAACTGAAAATTGACGCCGTGTCACGAATGTTTCTGAGAATTCGTGAAAATATTGTGTAAATTATACGAGAATTTCTCTCAAGCGTGCTTGATTTTGTTTCTGCTTTACACCACAATGGGTTTAATACACGGTTATGAAGTCGCTTCAGGACACCTGTTCGGCGTCCTGGCGCACCTTAAGGGGAAGCAAAACTTATGAAGCGGAGTCAGATTAACCGGACGATTGACGAAGCGATTGAGTTCTTCAGCGCGATGAATTTCCACCTGCCCGGCTGGGCTTATTGGACGCCGGAGCAGTGGCAGGGCAAGGGCGACGAGGTCGCCGAAATCGTCC
>Ga0351971_1086_pt1 | contig 18742 bp, 13 predicted proteins | sample BONcelFGM3001F11_FD_206746 | JGI IMG/M metagenome (GOLD analysis project Ga0351971, IMG submission 206746) | Enriched cells from coal bed in the Powder River Basin, Montana, United States - BONCAT cells FGM rep2 HSBNCT.FGM.300.1.F11 ...
CAAAAATATGCTCATATAATTCTCAGAGGCCATCTTCATCGTGGAGAAAGCCGATCTATAACTTCTTTTTCGACTGGAGTTGTTGAAATAACCGCAGGAGCAACATATCAGGGAAGTGATAAACCCTGTCTGGCATTTTTCAGTACATTAAATACCAGAACATTTAACCTTCAATTGAAACCTTATCGTTACGCAGATAGCCCACATGCTGACATGTGGGTTCTTGATACTTCAGTATTTCCAGATGAAGACAAAGGTTATACTGAAGAGATTGACCTTTCACCTCTTCTACCTGTCGAAAATAGGAAAATGCTTGAGATTAATAAACAGGAAGAAAAAGAAGCTAGGGATAAATCGGAAGGTAGTAAAATTATTATCTCCAGTTTTTCCAAACCGCCTGATGGTTATATTGACTCTCTTGATCTTTTCGACCTTTTTGATGGTCGTTATATTGCTGATGATTCTTACTGGAATAATGATTTGCAGAAAAGAGTAAAATATTTTGTTGCCCGTGAAAAACTAAAAAAATTACCTCAGGATATTGAACTTTACTTTACCTGTCATTTGAGTATTGCTTTTCTTGCAGGCACGTTAATAAATCCGAAGGTCAGGGATAATGTTTGTGTTGTTCCTATGCAAAAAAAATGGGATGGACCTGATGAACCCTGGAAAAGAGGCAGCAGTGACAGTAATGAAAAACTCTGGAACGTAGAAGACTTCAGTAAAATCGATACAGATGTGGTAATCGGAATTTCCGTAACCAGTCCTGTTGAAAATCACGTAATACCTTATCTGGCAAAAGCAGGACTGAATAATTTACCTTTAAGACTTATTCAGCCTGTTAAAGGATCCGGTAAAGATTCTATTCCTGACGGTGTATATGCCTGGAAATTAGGATATGAACTGGAGAGCATTATGAGGAAAATTCTTTTGCCTTCCTGCAAGACAATTCATCTCTTTATGTCTGCTCCCGTATCCCTTGCCTATATTTTCGGCAATACTCTTCTTAATATCGATCAGGATATCCAGCTTTATGAACATGACTGGGAAGGCAAGAAATATAAGGATAAATATTATCCGAGTATAAAAATAGCCGGTGCCGGTAATAAAATAGGTGATTAAATTGGGGAAAATTAATAGAAATTTGAAATTAAAATTTTCAAGAGTAATAGATGTATAGATAGGAAGTGTTATTTTTATGGCTCAGGCTATTAATGCCAGAAGAAAAGGGGATGAATATCAGGCTTTATTATTCTGGCACCATTTACTAAAATTGCGTACCGGAGATGTTGTGGAATCCGTTACTCTGGAGAGTGACAGGGTTTCTTTCGTTGATGATATTGTTGTTAAATATAATAAACCTCAATGTGACAGATCAACGGGGAAGAGATTTGTCTGGGTTTATTATCAATGTAAATACCATGTAACAGAGGGTGGAGCTTTTAGAGCTAAAAATCTTATTGAGCCAGATTTTATACATTGCAGTGAATCAATGTTAAAGCGTTTGTATGATGCTTATGTAAAACTCTTAAATAATAAAGAAGACTTTTGTTTATATATTGTTTCAAATTGGAACTGGGATCCTGGAGATGAATTAACCAAACATGTATCTGATGACAAAAAAATCCGTGATACTTTTTATGAAAATACTCGTAAATCTAAAAGAGGAAAAATAAGGGCTGACTTTGCATCACATTTATCTATAGATGAACGTTTACTTAAAGATTTTTTAGAAACAATTAGATTTGATCTTGGCAAAAAAATTGATTCTATAATTGAAATACTAAATTTGCATTTAGCAAAAGCAGAACTTAAACCTATTGATACAACTAAAAGTACTCTGTTTTATGATGATTTAGCGTGGAAATTATTTGAACAGAGACGGAATTCTTTCAATTGTGATAGTTTTAATAAAATGTTAAAAGAAGAAGATTTAATTATTAAACCACCTGCAAATCATAGTGAGATTTCTATATTTAGTTATCCCCAGGTCTATCGCCGCCCCCATGATATACAGGTTGCTCATCTTGACCTATCTAATCTTTTTGAAGATAGATATCCTACTTCCCAAAATTGCTGGGAAGAAATACCTGGCAGGGTTATATATTTTTTTGAGAATGAAAAAGTAAAAAATCTCCCTAATCCGGTTTATTTATATTTTGATTGCCATCTGAGTATCGCATTTTTTACAGGATATATAAAAAATTTAAAATTCAGGAATTTAAAAATTATACCTATGCAAAAATTCTCTAATTCTCCTGATGAAGCCTGGATCTTTCCTGTTCAATTGAATAATAAAGGTCAAATGTGGGATGAAGAGCCTTTAAACTGGTTAAAAATTACGGAAAAAACATTAAATCAATTGCCAGATGATATCAAAATTAATTTGGAAAACCTGAAAGATAAAATTTTTTCAAAAAAACAATTGATTTATAAATTTGAGGAATTAAAGATTAAAGATCAAATAGACAGGGTAATTAATTACTGTGAAGTTTTAGATAAAATAGATGAAGATTTGGTAATTGGAATTTCTGTAACTCATCCAGTACAAAATGAATTATTGCCTTTTTTACAATCAAAAGGATTAAATAATTTACCTGTAACCATTCTTGAGCCAATTAATGGTACAGGCTATACATCAATAACAGGTGGAGAACATGCATGGAATTTAGCTCATAGATTGCGAAAATTACTTGACAATGCTCTCTTAGCGGGGTGTAATGCTATACATTTCTTTTATTCAGGCCCTGTTGCTCTTGCTTATATTTTTGGCAATATGCTTTATATGGTTAAAAATATTCAGTTTTATGAACATGATTTCAGAAAAATAAGATATACTTATAATTATTATCCATCTGTAAAAATTACAAGTGATATCGGTTTATGAAGGGAGAGGTTACAATTTGTTAAAGTTAACGACCTGTTTTGAAGAATTTCTTAAGGAAATAAGACCCACACCTAATCAGAGATCTGATTACAAGAAAGGCCATGAAACATTACGTGAAAGGCTGGAACAATATGAAGGGCTGAAAGATATTATCGTCACAACCTTTTTACAGGGTAGTTACAGAAGATTTACCGCAGTTCGTCCTAAAGGAGAAAAGAGACCTGATGTGGATGTTATCGTAGTTACCAGGCTAAAAAAAGAAAACTACCCTGAGCCTAAAAAAGCTATGGATTTATTTAAAGCATTTTTGGAAAAATACTATTCCGCTAAATACAAACCACAGAGTCGTTCTTTCGGTATTGAATTATCTTATGTTGATTTGGATCTGGTAATTACTTCTGCTCCTTCGGAAGCTCAGGAAGAAATTCTAAAAAGTCCTGCCGTCTCTGCATTAGAGGTAGAAGAGGAATATTTTACTGATTGGTCTTTAAAAACTTCATGGCTTCCATTATTAGAAGTAAATAGAACTATGAACTATAGAGAAAATTTAATAAATGAAAAAGATGAATGGAAGACAGAACCTCTGTTGATACCTGATAGAGATGCAGATACATGGGAAAGAACTCATCCTCTCGAACAAATTAAGTGGACTCAGGCAAAAAATGCCAGATCTGGCAAACATTACGTGAATGTAGTAAAAGCGATCAAATGGTGGTGGCAGGAGGTTACAGAAGGTAAGAAAAGGCCCAGTGGATATCCCCTTGAGCGAATTGTAGGAGAATGTTGCCCTGATGGAATAGAATCAGTAGCAGAAGGTATCACAAATACTTTTGAACAAATTATTGCAAAATACAGAGTTTACGCTTTAACCAAACAGGTGCCAACTCTTTCTGATCATGGTATTGGAGATAATAATGTGTTAAAAAGAATTTCCTGTGAAGAATTTGCCATATTTTATAAACATGCAGAAAATGCTGCAAGAACTGCCAGAGAAGCTCTCGATACCGATGAAAAAGAAGTGGCTATTGATAAATGGAGAAAGCTTTTCGGAATAAAATTTCCTTTAAAAATAGATAATGATAATAAAAAAGAAAGTTCCAATGGGTATTTAAAAATTAAATCCCAATCTGGCGATCAGTCTCCACGTCGTTATGGAAAATAATAAAATATGAAAATTACTGAGATTGTTTTAAAAGCATATGAATTATTGCTTCAGTATCGGATTGTTGAAATAATAAAATCTATTGATTGTAATAAAGAAGATAGAAAAAAAGGCTGGGAATTTCAATGTAATATAAAAATTCCTTATGCAAATCCAGAAAATATATCTGAAATAATAACTGTCAGAGTTTTCATCCCTGAATGTTTTCCTTATGCCCCTGTAAGCTTTTATCCTATTTCCGAAGAGATCAGATGCTTCCCTCATCAGGATGCTGAAACAGGTAAATTATGCCTCAGAGATGAACGTTTCGCCACCTGTGATGAAAAAAAGACTTGTTACTTATGTTAAATGGGCGATAGAATGGCTTGCAGATGCCGCCAATGGTAAACTGCTTCAACCGGGAGAACCATATGAATTACCTGATTTCAGTAGAAAATTACTGGGAGATTCTTTGCCTGAAGGTGTTACTTTATTATTTAGCGAAACAAAAGAAACATATGATAAATGGAAATCATATATTGGGAAAAACGGAAAAGTAGAATGTTTTTATGGTAAAGATATAAATGGATTATTTGCCTGTCGTTTTTTTGATGATAAAGATAATGTGATATATGAAACGAAATTTAATAAAATAAATCTTAGAGACAGAAAATACCTTGCCACGTGGATTCTCTTACCTGATATAAGATATAAGAGACATAGGCCTGTTCAGACATATAAAGAAATCACAGAATTATGTAAGAACAGTAATATGGATTTTTATGATATATTTTTGCATGCCTGGGATATAGAGAGACATCCTAATATGGGAAGGCTTTTGATAGGATTCCCTATTCCTGAACTATATAACGAAGATACTGTAGAAATTCACTGGCAACCTCTAATATTTGAAAACTTTTCAGCACAGCATAAAAAATACAAAAAGAATTACAGTAAATTATGGAGAAAATTAATTGCCAATGGAGATTTCTCTCCTCAAAAACAACTTCCATGGGGCAAATCTAAAAATATAGCATATGATAGATTGTATGTAAGAGGAGGACATGAAGCTACTTTTAAAACAAAGAATATCGCTATCTTCGGTTGTGGAGCTATAGGAAGTCTGGTGGCAGAGTTACTTGTTCGTGGAGGATTGCAGACTCTTTATCTTTTTGATTATGATTCTGTAGAGTTTGGAAATTTATGCCGTCATACTCTTGATGGACGAGATTTTAATAATTTTAAATCTAAAGCTCTTGCAAAAAGATTAGCAAGTGTTAATCCTATGGCAGATATTAAAGCTTATACCTTTGATATTCCGGAACATTTAGTTAATTCTAAATTACTTGAAAATATTTTTTCGGATATAAATTTATTTATAGATTGTACTACAAGTGAAGCTGCCTTTCAATGGCTGGATGATTATGCCGGAAAGCATAGTAAAGATATGATTACTATGTTTATTAATTTTTATGCAGAATTTTTGACATTAATTATATCCGGTAGTAAAAATAGTTGTTCTACTATTTTTCAGGATTTAATTTATTGTATTAAAGAGAGACAGTCACCAATATCTTATGAGGAATATTCAAGAGAGCCATCTGAAGAAGAAAAAATTTTAGAAGGAGCAGGGTGCTGGCATGCTACGTTTCCTGCATTAAATTGCCATATTAATGTACTTGTCTCTGCTGCGGTAGATATAATTAATAAACATATTGCTCACAATACCGGTAGAGGACTTGCCGTAATAATAAAAAGAAATGTTCTATCGGAAAAAAATATGATTTATCCTTATAGTATTATAGAGATAAAATGGCTTAAGGCATATGAATAGAAAAATAACTTTACGATGGAAATCAAAATGTGGAATGTATTTTGTATCATTATCAGATAAGTGTTTAAAGAAAATGTTAAAATTAGCCAGAAAACATTATCCAAATGAAGTAGGTACCTCACTGATAGGATCTTATTCTGACGATGGTTTTCAGGCATTTGTTCTTGATATAGTGCCATTAAGTTCTGATTCCCGGGGAACTTCTACAGATTTTTATAGAGGAATAAAGGGTTTAAAAAAGTTTTTTTTAAAACTTCAAAAGACTGCGGGAGGGAATATTCACTATGTTGGCGAATGGCACAGCCATCCTGATGGATTCTCAGAACCAAGCTTTATTGATGATAATAATCAGTTAGATATAACTTTTGACGATAGAACAAATTGTCCAGAGAATATTTTGATTATTCTTGGTGGAGATCTTTTAAAAGAAATTTGTCTGGGAACTTACATTTATTCCAGAAAACGTGGGAAAGTAAAGCTTTTTCCTGAATAATAATTGATATGAATGGAAGAAATTGCATTCTTGATAGAATATGTTAAAAATTAAAATACGTAACTCGTGGTTAATATCTTAAATAAAAATTTTTAACAATTTTTTATCGTAAATTTTTGCACAAACCCCGGTTTGTATGATATTATATATAATTATCACTATAATAGAGGGGTTTTATAATGAACTTGATTTCAAAAACGTCTTTGCCTTCACCGGCCACACAGGGTAAAACAAAAAAAAGTCATATAAAAAAACATTCTGCAGATAATGTTATTCTCGGCCATGATCATTCTTCTCAGACACAGTCTTCTGTAGAAAAGGATTTTATTCGGAAATTACAGGGAAAAAAATCTTCAAAATTAAAAGATTCTACAAGATGTCTCATGGAAGCTCTTTCCTCCGGCGGAGGGCTTTTTTCACTTACCAGTGAAGGGCTTATTATTATGTCTTCTCTTTTGAGAGCAGCCCAGGGAAATCTTGCTTCCATACCTGCAATGATATCTGAAAAATTACTGCATTCAGGTGATGTGAAAAAAAATAGTCCCTTTAAAGCCTATAAAATTATCTCCATGAATGAGCCTTACGGTAAGATAACAGAGGAGAAAATATCTGCTATTTCTTCTTCCGGATGGCGTGGAGAACCGGTCTGGTGCGGAGCAGGACTCTTTGAAAATAATCATTTGATGGCCTGTGAGGTAAAAAAATCAGACGGAACGGATAAACTTAAACTGACAGGGAAGATTAACAGAGAAAAAGATGAATTTATCCGGAATTTACTCGAAAAATCCGGAGCAACTTATGAAGAAGGGACTTTTTCTACGGAGAATGTAAAAATTTCACAGGGGAAACTTTTAGAGAAAGGTACAGTGCAACAGACAGGTAATATGCTTACTCTAAAACTTCCTTCAGGTCTGACTATCAGATACAGACCATATGAGAAAGATTATTCATACACTCATAATGAAAAGGTAAATTCTCTTGCTGTTCAGGGAGATATTGAAATACTGTCAGACCATGGAACGGCAAAAGACATAGAACCTCTTCTTTCCAGACTGGGTAAAATACTGGGAATGGAAATAAAAGAACCGGTAAAAGGTGAGATGGAACTTCTTTATCTGAAGAAAAATATTATGGCAATGAAACTGGATACTCCTGAATATAAAGAAATACTTGCCATATGGTCTCGAAATTCTATGTCTCTTGAAGGTCAGGTAGTAGGACTCCTGGCCTATCTGAAAAAACATACTGGTATTGCCCTGTGGAATCTTCCGACTTACAACTGGGAACCTCTACAGGATAAAATCTCTGATATAGCGGGAGGAAAGCCTTACTGGAACAGGATTGATGCAGATACATATCTGGAAGGAAACCTGAAGGATTTTGTTCTCATGCACAATAACTACAGTAAAGATGAAGTACAGGCCATTCTGGATATGTTTCGTGATACAAAAAGCCTTCTATCTACAAAAGAAAGAAATTTTTCACTGGGCATATCAAACCGTGGAATTACTTCCGATAGAGATATGGATGTAGGTGCAGGGAATTATGCCTTTTTACATTTTACAAAATCTTCAGAGAAAGGGTCTTTAGTTCTTTCGAACAGACTTATGGGAAGAACAGATACTGTTATCCATGCAGTAGGAAAATTCGGTAAAGTGGGGGAGAAGGATTTTTCCGATCGTATTACCCTTGATAAAGCCCATCTTACACCTGTATATGAGGTCATGGTAAAAGACGGCCTGTCTCTTGAAAATTACCTTGAAAGAATAAATGTATCTTCAGAGAAAAATAAAATTCGCCTCATAGAAGGGCTGAAAGCTTCCGGCATTTCTTCCATAGGAGGGAAACCCCTGGAAGAGGCCATAGAGATATCTCATTCTATAGTCAAACATATGCATGATAAATCTTTACAGAAGAAAAAACATGCATCAGGAAAAACGCCGGCAGTAACTATGAGCCGGGAAGAACATGTGCCGGGAGAAGCAGCAGTAGATGCCCGACCCTCCGGAGATATCATACAAAGACCGTTACAGAACATAGATGAATCTTTCATCTCTGCCATAGCTTCTGCCGGTTCTGAAGGTTATTCCTACTTTACTTCAGGTAATCATATTCAGGACGGTAATATTCTTCTCGAACAGAAGAATGATAGTTTTGTAATGAAGCTGAAGCTCGGTGATACAGGTAATGAACTGGCTCTTGAAGCCTTTAAAAAGCTTGGCATTTCCGGTGAAAATACAGAAGAAGGGTTGAATTATACCTTTACCGGCACTGATGGAGTGGAATATTCCTATTATCCCGTTACAGAAAATTATCACTGGAATCGTCCTTCCGAGTTTACAATTATTACCAGAAAATTACCAAAAAAAAGCAAAACCCTTCCTGAAGGTGTGCCTCCTTATGCACTTCAGGGACTTCTGACTGTTACTGTTAAAGGTAATAAATTGAATCCCGGCCAGGTTTCAGATATTATAGAGAAAACAGGCAGTACCCTTCATATCAATACAGATCCTGCTTCAAAATCAGATACTGAACTCACCTTTTTGAGGAAAATGGCTATTCTCTACAGGGCGGTGGACAGAGACTCATTGTTATCCTGCCAGGATATGCCGGAAGAAGAAGAGAGAAAATATCTCATAGATGCTATTTCGGCACGTACCGGAGTAGATGATATTACTCAATTATCTACCTATGACCCGGTACCTGAAATGGGGACTCTCCACAAAAAAGATAGTCCTATTAGAATAAAAGGCGGATGGAGTTATTTCAAGGCTCCTCTTCTGGAAATTGATCCAGAATTAAAGGATTACCATCCTTTTACCTATTTACATGGCGATCTTAAAGAAATACTTTCTTCCATTCTGGATAAAGAAGGTTTACTCTGTTCCAGGATGGAAAGAGAAAGACTTGGTGTTAACAGGCATGGTGTGGGAGGACTTGACATGTTTTCAGGCGGGGCTGATTATGTTTTCTGTCATCTTGAACATGATATCCATGCAGGTGATCTGGTTTTTAAACCGGAATTACTTAACCGCCTGGATCAGATAGGACACAGGAGTGATCAGTGGGGCCAGGTCACGCCAGAAGCAGAAAATACAAGAATTGTGCCTGATGATTACCATTCCAATTATATGTACGAAATCATGTTCAAAAACAGTATCAATCTCCTTGATTATCTTGAAAGGATAAATGTCCGTTCAGAAGAACAGAAGGAAGAAATTATTAAAGTTTTTAAAGATAAAGGTATTTCTTTTCTCGGAGAAAAAACTCTTGATGAACTTGTGCAGGTCAAGCCGAAAAAACAGCATTTAAAAGAAGATATAGTACATAAATTGAGTTTTTTTAATACCCTGTTTGATGTTAAACCTGTCAATAAAATAGTAAATAAAATCGCCGGTTTCATAGATATTTAATGGAGGTAAAAAAATGTATTTTAAAAAAGCATTAATCATTACAGGGCTTATTCTTTTTATATTGTCAATTCCGGGATATTTGTTCGCAAAAGAAATCGTAACGATTGCCGGAACTGATGTACCATCTCTGGAATGGCTCGGTAAAGGCAGAAAATTACTGGCAGAAGGAAAATACCAGGAAGCAATAGATTGTTTTAATAAATCCATATCTATTGATCCCGGTGATGCAGAAGTTTATTACTGTAAAGGTAATGCATTGAATGGTTTAAAAAGATATGATGAAGCAATCAGGTGTTACGATAAAGCTCTGGAGATTGCTCCAAATTTTACTACGGTTCTGATGGCAAAAGGGAAAACATTATGTCTCCAGGGTAAATACAAAGAGGCAGTGGTATGTTATGATAAACTCTTATCCATAGACGATGACTATCCCTATGCAAAACAGGAGAAAGAAAAAGCAGTAAAGGCTTTATACGGTGAAAACTATACTCTTCCGGAGAATACTCCTGATTACTGGATTGATAAAGGAAATAGTCTATATAAAGAAGGAAAATATTCCGATGCGTCAGGCTGTTACGACAGGGCTTTACAGATAGATAAATCAAATACCAGGGCTATGTATAATAAAGGCAATTGCCTTTATGTATTAAAGAAATACAGAGATGCTCTCACATGTTATGATACACTGTTAAGTATTGATCCACACAATGTACAGGTCAGATCCATGAGGGATAAATGTTCAAAGGCTCTGGGAGAAAGTCAATGACCGGGCCCACAATTTCCTGTACAGTTCTGTGAAAAATAAAGAGTTTAAGGTTGAAAATTAATTTCAAACCTTAAACTCTTAAATTATCTTCACTGATTAAGGTTAATATTTTATTCTTCCATCACCTGCTGCGTAACGTCAGTCCAGTTAATACCACTGAGCCATATTTTTACTTTTTACTTTTAACTTTTCTTCTTTCACTCTTCACTTTTCACTCTTCACCTTTCACCTTTCACTCTTCACCTTTCACTTTTCATCATTCTCATATAAATTATTTTTTAACAATGTTTGTAGGAGAAATTACCTCTATGGAGAATTATTCTAATTCTATACCAGAGTGCTATAAAAATTGAAGGGTGATAAAATTTGTTAAAATCGCTACATGTTTTTTTTCTTCTTATAATTATTTTATTATTTACAGGTTGTATGGAAGAAAAGAATAACTCAGCTAAAATTGTTAAAATAGGACTTGTTACAGATGCAGCAGGACTGGGAGATCAATCTTTCAATGATTCAGCCAATGAAGGTCTCATAAGAGCCAGTAAGGAACTGCCAGTAGAAACACAGGTAGTGGAATCCAGTTCCATGACTGATTACGGGCCAAATCTGAATGCTTTTGCAGATCTCGGTTATAATCTTATATTTTCCATAGGATTTTTAACAAAGGATGCCCTTATTGAATCGGCAGAACTCTATCCTGATACTCATTTCGGTATTATTGACGAGGTAGTTGATAAACCGAATGTCATATCCTGTACCTTTAAAGAAGAAGAAGGTTCTTTCCTTGCAGGTCTTATGGCAGGTCTTATGACAAAGACAGGTACAGTAGGTTTTCTCGGCGGAGTTGATATGCCTTTAATAAAGAAATTTCAATCAGGCTATGAAGCAGGCGTAAAACTTGCAAATCCTGATGTGAAAGTAATTGTGAAATATACTGGTGACTTTGAAGATGTATCAAAAGGAAAAGATTTATCTTCAATTCTCTTCAGCCAGGGAGTGGATATTATTTATCATGCTTCAGGCAAATGCGGTCTTGGCGCCATAGAGGCAGCAAAAAATCAAAAAGGTGAATGTTATGTAATAGGTGTGGATGGAGATCAGGATTCCATCGGTGTTGTAAAAGATAATGAAGGCAATATAGTAAAAACAGTTGTTCTTACAAGCATGATGAAACATGTGGATATAGCTATTTTTGATGTGTCTAAACTTGAAACAGGCGGTGAATTCATTGCAGGCCACCGTGTTTACGGACTGAAAGAAGGAGGAGTGGGACTGACTGAAATGAAATTTACCCGTAATAAGATACCTGAAAGTGTCCTTGCAAAGATAGAGGAATTCAAAGAGAAAGTAATAAACGGGGATATAGTTGTACCTACCACTCATGAAGAAGTTAAAAAGTTTGAGGTGAAATAGTGAAGAGTGAAGAGTGAAGAGTGAAGAGTGGAGAGTGATTAATATCACCCGTCACCTGTCACCAGTCACCCGGTCACCCATCACCACTTATGAAAGTTGTAGAAATGAAGGGAATTACGAAAGAATTCCCCGGTATAAAAGCAAATGAAGATGTAAGTTTTCATCTGAATAAAGGTGAAATACTTGCTCTTGCAGGTGAAAACGGTGCAGGAAAAAGCACCCTTATGAATATCCTTTACGGACTTTATCAGCCGGAAAAAGGGCAGATATTTATAAATGAGAAGCCAGTTATTATAAAAGATCCCAATACTGCTATAAGCCTTGGTATAGGTATGGTTCATCAGCATTTTATGCTTATACCTCCCCTTACTGTGACGGAAAATATAATTCTCGGGTCCGAACCTGTTAAAGCAGGGATTTTTCTGAATATAGAAGAAGCTGCAAAAAAGGTTAAAGATATATCAAATCAGTACGGATTGATGATAGATCCTTTTGCCAGAATAGAGAATATTTCCGTAGGTATGCAGCAGAGGGTAGAAATATTAAAAACCCTTTACAGAGGAGCGGAAATCCTTATTCTGGACGAACCTACGGCAGTCCTTACACCTCAGGAAATAAAGGAATTTTTCTCTATTATCAGATTACTTATAGAAAAAGGTAAATCTATAATTATAATAACCCATAAGCTTGATGAAGTAAAACAGATTTCCGATAGAATTGTTGTCCTCCGTCATGGAAAGATTACAGGAGAAGCTGTTACGTCTGAAGTATCTACAGAGAAGATTGCCAGTATGATGGTGGGACGTGATGTAGTATTTCGTGTGAAAAAGGAAAAAATTGAGCCGGGAGAAGTAGTTCTGGATATTCAGGAAGTAAGTGCCATAGATGACAGGGGACTTCCTGCCCTGAAGTCTATAGGTTTTAATGTAAGAGCAGGAGAAATTGTAGGTATTGCCGGTGTTGACGGTAACGGACAGACAGAATTAGTAGAAGTTATAACAGGTCTCAGAAAAGCTTCATGCGGACATATTTTACTCAAAGGAAAAGACATTACCGGTCTGCCGCCCCGTAAAATAATAGAAACAGGGGTGGGACATATTCCTGAAGACAGGCACAAAAGAGGTCTTGTATTAAATTTTTCCGTAGCTGAAAATTTTGTACTTATGGATTACTATAAACCTCCCTTTGCTAAATGGATCAATTTAAGCTATAAAGCCATATATGATTTTGCTAAAAAACTCATAGAAAAATTTGATGTAAGAACCCCTGGAATAGATACCCTTGCCCGTTCTCTTTCAGGAGGTAACCAGCAAAAAATTATTATAGCCAGAGAAATAATAAGAAATCCCAATCTTTTAATAGCTTCACAGCCTACAAGAGGCCTTGATGTAGGGGCTATTGAATTTGTTCAGGAAAATCTTCTGGAACAGCGTCGAAATGGAAAAGCCATACTGTTAGTATCTCTTGAGCTTGAAGAGATTATGAATTTAAGTGACAGAATCCTTGTTATATATGAAGGAAAGATTGTGGGAGAATTACCGGGTGCAGATGCCACACAGGATAAAATAGGAGTTATGATGACAGGAGCTAAATCGTGATGCGTAATGCGTGATGCGTAATGCGTGATGCGTAATGCGTGATGCGTGATAATAACCTCTATGTCAGTACAGAAACATATGAAGAGAAAAAAACAAAAAGGTCAGATAATAGAAATAATAGTACCCATAATTGCAGTAATACTTGCCCTTCTGGTAGGTTCTATTTTTATTGCTATTTCCGGAAAAAGTATAGTTCATTCCTATATGGCTCTTTTAATTGGAGCCTTTGGCAGTAAATCAAGTATTGCAGAAACACTTGTGAAAACTGTCCCTCTTATTTTCTGCGGACTTTCTGTGGCTTTTGCCTTCAGATGCGGTGTCTTTAATATAGGTGCAGAAGGACAGCTTCTTGTTGGAGCCGCCGCTGCTGCCTATGTGGGATATGCTTTTACTCTTCCTTCTTTTATACATCTTCCTCTCTGTTTTCTTGTAGCCATAATTTCAGGAGGCCTCTGGGGGGGACTGGCAGGATATTTGAAGGCGAGGTTTGGAGCCCATGAGGTTATAACTACAATTATGTTAAATTTTGTGGCTTTAAAATTTACAGAATTCCTTGTAAATGGCCCTATGAAAGATCCTTTAGGGGGTTCGCCAAAGACTCCTCATATGCAGGCAACAGCAGAGCTTCTTCGTTTGATTGTAAGATTGAATGTTTCCATATTTATTGCTCTCATTGCGGCAGTGGTTATTTATTATCTTCTGAACCGTACAACAGTAGGTTATGAAGTGAGGGCAGTTGGATATAATCCTCTTGCTGCTGAATATGGAGGAATAAATGTAGCAAAAAATGTAGTTCTTGCAATGTTTATAAGCGGATCTCTCGCAGGCCTTGCAGGATGCTGTGAGGTTCTTGGAGTATTTCGATATTTTACTCCAGACATATCTGCCGACTATGGATTTCAGGGTATTGCCGTGGCACTCCTTGCAAAAAATAATCCGATTGGAGTAATACTTTCTGCCTTACTCTTCGGGGCTTTAAGTAATGGTGCTACAAAGATGCAGGTTATAGCCAGAACACCGAAACAGATAGCAAGTATTATTCAGGGACTGGTTATAATGTTTGTAGCAGCAGATCAGTTAGTGAGATATTTTTTACCTAAAAAGAAAAAGTGAGTAGTGAAAAGTAGGGGCGAACCTCTGTGTTCGCCCTGTGAAAAGTGAGTAGTGAGTGGTGAGTGGTAATATCAAGTATCACCCATTACCCGTCACGCGTTACGCGTTACGCGTTACGATTCTCATATTTAACAAAGGGGTAAACAGATTTGATTTTATTAGAACTTATAAGCTGGTCATTAATAACAGTTACAATAACCAAAGCAATTCCTATGATATATGCCTCACTGGGAGGTCTTTTTTCCGAAAGGTCAGGTGTTGTAAATATCTGCCTTGAAGGAATAATGCTTACAGGCGCTTTTTCTGCTGTAGTTTTTACTCATCTTACAGGCAGCCTCTGGATTGGTCTTGTTGGAGCCATTATTGTAGGTTCTATCATGGGGTTACTTCACGGTGTTTTAAGCATAAAATTTAAAGTCAATCAGATAGTGGGAGGTACTGCAATTAATATATTTGCAGCAGGTGCTACAGAATATTTAATACCTGTGATATACGGAAAACCCGGCGCCACACCACCTCTTGCCTTTACATTTGAAAGACAGAGTTTTTTTCTGAGTAAATATTTTCTTATATATATGGCCTTTGTTCTGGTAGGGCTCACACATATTTTCCTTTACAGGACTTCTTACGGTCTTCGAGTCCGTGCAGTGGGAGAACACCCGAAGGCTGCCGATACAGTAGGTGTAAATGTTTATCTTACCCGTTATCTCTGTGTTATAATGAGCGGCGCCCTTGCTGCTATAGGAGGAGCCTATCTTTCCATAGGTGAAAGCGGCCTTTTTTCGAAAGGTATGACAGCAAACCGTGGTTTTATTGCTCTTGCTGCTCTTATATTCGGCAAATGGACTCCTCTTGGGACACTTGGAGCATGTCTGTTTTTTGGTTTCTGTGACAATCTTCAGAGTACTCTCCAGGGCAAGGTGCCCATACCTTCCGAGTTTATGCTCATGATACCATATGTGCTTACAATTATAGCCATAGCAGGAGTTATAGGCAGATCAAGGCCTCCTGCGGCAAATGGTGTGCCCTATGACCCGAGTGAAAGGTAAAAACGTGAAACGTGAAGCGTGAAATGGGAAGCTTGAAACGTGAGATGGGAAGAGTAAAGTATACTTCGTCTCACGTCTCACGTCTCACGTTTCACGCATTTAAAGAAAGGATGAAATAATTTGGAAAAAAAGAGTAATTACAAACTTTTTGTCCCTGGTGATTTAAACGGATTTTTTGGTCTTATGTTCGATAATATGACAGTTCTGTCATTTCTTGCAGGAATTTTAGTGTTCGGTTTCGGATTTCCTGCAGATATAGTTTATCAAAAGATGTTTCCAGGCACTGCCCTTGGTGTTTTATTCGGAGATCTTATTTACAGCTGGATGGCTATCAGGCTTGCCAGAAAAACAGGTAATAATGAAGTTACAGCCATGCCTCTCGGCCTTGATACACCTTCTACTATAGGCATTGCCCTTACAGTTCTCGGGCCATGTTTTCTCTTTATGAAGGGAAAGGGTATGAATGTCCATGATGCGGCTATGATGACATGGTATGTAGGAATGGCCACTATGGTTCTCATAGGAGTGTTTAAATTTGTCTTTTCCTTTATAGGAGGATGGGTACAGAAGGTAGTACCTCAGGCAGGTCTTCTTGGTTCTCTTGCAGGTATAGGCCTTGCACTTATAGGTTTTGTACCTTTAGTAGATATATTCGGTCTTCCTGTTGTAGGTATGATCTCTATGGGACTTATTTTATATAATTTAATAGCAAGGATTAAACTTCCGTGGAATATTCCCGGTGTTTTTACCGCAGTATGTATCGGAACGGTTTTTTATTATATACTCGGCCCTATGGGTGCAGTGGGATGTACCTATAAGGCTCCCGTAATGGAATTACATTTCGGTTTCCCTTTGCCTACTATTGGTTTTATCTATGGATTAAAGGAAGCTCTTAAATATCTTCCTATCGCTCTTCCTTTTGCAATACTTACTGTAGTGGGAGGCATAAATGTTACAGAAAGTGCCAGAGTGGCAGGTGATGATTTTAATACAAGAGATATTCTTCTTACAGAGGCTATTGCCACACTTCTTGCAGGTATATTCGGAGGTGTTGCCCAGTCCACACCATATATAGGGCAGCCTGCCTATAAGGCTATGGGAAGCAGGGTCGGCTATACAATAATTACAGGTCTCTTTATAGGTCTGGGAGGCATATTCGGCTATGTATCATTTATTGTAGAATTTATACCGAGAGCAGTACTTGCTCCTATTTTGATTTTTGTCGCTCTTGAGATAATGGTTCAGGCTTTTATGGCATGTCCTGCAGCTCATGCTCCTGCTGTTGCCTTTTCTTATTTCCCGACTGTGGCAAGGCTTCTTGCTATAAAATATTCTACTCCCGATATTGTCCCTGTTGAGAGATTTAAGGCATTACTTTCTAATACATCAGGGAAAGAACTTCCTGAAATACTTGTAACAGTGGCTTTAGGAAACGGGTTTATCCTTACTGCTATGTTATGGGGAGCTTTTGTCTCTTTTATGATTGACAGAAAGTTACGTCATGCCTGTGTTTTTATCTTAATAGCAGCAGTACTTACTTTCTTTGGTATTATCCATTCTGCTATTCCAGATGGAAATATGTATTTACCATGGACTCTTTCAGGTGTGGCAAAAGAGATACCATACCAGTTTACTGCTGCCTATATAGTTCTGGCTGCTGTTCTCTTTTTACTCTCCTTTTCAAAAGAAGCAAGGGAACCGGCGGAAGAAGGAGCTCATTCGTAGCATTCTTAATAAGGAATGGAAATTTATTAATAGTCTCTTTCCTCGCGTAACGCGTCACGCGTCACGCGTCACGCGTTACGCGTCACGATTTAATATATTTGAGAAGTTATTTAATTGTTATTCTTAAGCTAATAGCTAATACTATTATATTAGCTATCAGAATATTTTTATATTAACTGCCACCTTACCTTTCGGTGTTTCTTTTATCCCGAAGTGAACCTCATGCCCTGTTTCCGGCTCTATTGATTTATCTGCCAGTTCTGAAAAGTGGAAGAAAATATCTTCTTTTCCGGAAGTAATAAAACCAAACCCTCTATCTTTTACCAGTGCTTTTATGTGACCCTTTTCAGTCCTTTCGATTTGCGGGGCCTCAATTTTTTTATAATAAATAATGTGTCTCTTTACTACCTGATAGTCAGGTTCATTATTATCAGGTTTTATACAGTAAAGATAATCTACAAACCATTTCAATCTGCCTTTTATTTCCAGATTATCTTCCATGTAAAAATGTATGAGTTCGTTATTTCTTTTATATTTTGTTAACTGAGATTTTTCTTTATTGGTGCATTTCGGAACACCTCTAAAGACTCTGGTTATCTTATCCTGTTCTCCTTCCAGCAATGTATGATTACATTCATAATATATAATATTATGTACCGGTACTGTAACACTTCCGCTTCCGTCTGAGAGGATAATTTTAATTGCATAATCGTCATACCATCTCATTTTACCTGTAATAGTTTTACCGTTTGTAAGATGTAATGTGAGTGTACTGTCAGCTATTTTATATTTTGTAAGAAGATTGATAGAGTTGTATACAATAAAAGTTTTTACTTTTCCTTCTTCTTTAATCTCAGTTTTGCCCTCTATTTCAGTCATTAAGACGGCACCTCCTCAAAATAAATAAGAGAGGATTTTTGTATATTATAATCTTTTTCTCCATCAATACTTCTTACATGATAGATAAGTTTTTCATACCACTCAAGAGTTCCTTTTAATATGACATTATGTTTCATATGAAATATAAGGGCAGTTTTACTGTCTTTTAACTGTTGCATTGTAGTTATTTCCAGATTTGTAATATCAGGATCAGGCATTTCTCTGATATCTTTTTCAGAAGGAGTTTTTTTCTCTAACAGTCTGTAATAGATCATCATCAACCTGTTGCATATGACATTTTTACCTTCTTCCAGTTCGAGGCCTATCATAAACTCGGAAAACCATTTTATCTTACCTTTTATGTTGATCCCCTCTATAAAATTTGCTTCTAAAGCTGCATTATTATTTTTGACGTATTGTAAAAGTTTAAG
>Ga0351971_1085_pt2 | contig 18651 bp, 10 predicted proteins | sample BONcelFGM3001F11_FD_206746 | JGI IMG/M metagenome (GOLD analysis project Ga0351971, IMG submission 206746) | Enriched cells from coal bed in the Powder River Basin, Montana, United States - BONCAT cells FGM rep2 HSBNCT.FGM.300.1.F11 ...
ATTGATGCCTTGAACGAAGGTAGAATTCATGGAGCTTGTTTTGATGTTCTGGAATATGAGAAGTTTTCGTTTGAAGATATACAATCTCAAACTTTGCCTGAAGCGTTTCAAACATTACTTAGGATGCCAAATGTCCTGTTAAGTCCACACATTGCAGGTTGGACACATGAGTCTCATCTTAAAATGGCTGAGATTCTTGCTGATAAGATTGAGAATCTGATAAATAAGAAATAAAAAAAGAGGCTGTTTTGAACAAAAACAGCCTCTTTTTGTGAAATTACCAGTTCAATATCTTGCTGCAACATAATCATCCTCACCAATATACTGCATCCCGTTCTCAAAAACAAGCTTGGTCTTTTCTCCATGCATGTTGACTAAACGTGGTCTGACTTTTCCTTTTTCGTCTTCGACATCCCTAAGATATAAGGGTGAAGCATTACCAGCGGGGTCAGATGTTACCATTGCTCCTGTAATACCTTGATCATAAAGTGCTTTTACACCATAGCCCAACAAACCACAGTACATCAAATCGAAAGCTGTTGGCCTGACACAGCGCAACTCATAACCTAATTCAACCGGGCGGCTTTTTATATTCAGTTTAAGCTCTTTCAACTTATATTGTAATAACATATTGTAGATGTGTGCTTTACTAACGTTTCCCAGTTCCGGATGGCCGTGGTCATCGAAGGTGAAGTTAACACCAGACGAAACAATTTCTTCATCCGTCATAAAATGAAACACACCCTCACTAACAACTGCAGCACCATATTGAATACCGAGCATTTTTCGTTTAACCATCGACGAAATAATCAATCGGGTGATTTTGTCAAAAGTAACGGTCGTTTTATAAAACATCTCAGGGATAATAATCATCGGATAATGACAAGCTGCACCTATTCCAAATGCGAGATGGCCTGCTTCACGACCCATTGCTGAAACAACAAACCAGTTACCGCTGGTGCGTGCATCTTCATACACAGTCTGAGCAATGCGAACGCCTTCATCTTTAGCTGAATAGTAACCAAAAGTTGGAGAACCTTCTGGCAAAGGGAGGTCATTATCAATGGTTTTTGGTACGTGAAGATTCTGGATTTTGAAATTATTCTCTGTAAGAAATTTGGATATTCTATTGGCTGTTGAGGCAGTATCATCACCGCCAATAGTCACCAAAAGCTTTACATTGTTCTGAATAAAAAAGCGTGTTGTAAACTCTGCATCTTTCGGTTTATAACGACTCATTTGGATGGCGGATCCACCTTGCTTTTGGATGTCATCAGCAAAAGCAAAGTCAAATTCAATCATTTCTGGATTTTCCGCAAAAAGACTTTTATACCCACCATGAAGTCCAATGACTCTATAGCCACTTTGTAGAAATACTTTAGCTACAGTACTTATTACAGTATTAATGCCTGGTGCCGGACCACCTCCGGCTAAAATTACGATAGAAGATTTCATTTGTTGAAAATTTTAGCAAATATATACGATTCAATCATTTCATCCATTATTACTAAAACATGTGAGCAATGTTTTGTGCAAAAAAGCAAAATTTTCAATCTGGATGAATTTCTAAGAAATTGCTTTTCAAGTAGATAGAAATCATTAATATTTATCTGGCACAATCGTCTGCATAGAATACCTGACTTTTATAAAAAAAAATTACTTTTGTCCGGTTAACTACAACACATTCAGATCATGAAGCATATTTTGTACAAAACAGCTCTAGTGCTGTTGGCGCTGATGTTGGCTTTGCCTTCATTTGCCCAGATTGAAACCAACACCGATGCACTTAGGCAGATTGCCAAAGAGCAGGAAAAAGAGTGGAAACAAAAACAAAAACGCGTAAGCGAATACGCTAAAGAAAATAATATTGAGATCAGGCAAGAGTCGGACAATGGTACAATTATTGAATTGATCGATGTCATCGACGGCCAGCCGATTTATTACAAAACGGATAACGTAGGTGCTGCTATTACAACCCGTGCCAATCAATTGTGGCAGGGAGGCAGTGTTGGTGTTGTCATCGAAGGTGAAGGCTATAGTAAAGTTGGAATCTGGGATGGCGGAGCTGTTCGCCGTACTCACCAAGAATTTAACAATACAGGCGTTCAGCGTGTAACACAACCTGATAATGTCACATCGCAATCAGCTCACTCAACCCATGTTGCAGGTACGATCGTTGCCGGAGGAGTTAATAACAATGCTAAAGGTATGGCTCATAAAGCACAGTTGAAAGCTTATGACTGGAACAGTGTTGAAACCGAGATGTCAGCCGCTGCAACAGCAGGAATGGAGATTTCAAACCACTCCTGGGGACAGGTCAGAGGCTGGAATCAAAGTGAAACAACTGGCGAATGGACTTGGAACGGCTCTGCAAGTGTATCTCCGATTGAAGACTATTTATTCGGTTTTTATAACTCTCAGGCACGTACCTGGGATTTGATTGCTTACAATGCGCCTTTTTTTCTAATCACAAAATCTGCAGGTAACGATCGTGGCGATGGTCCTTCGAATGCCGGTACAGGTGGTGAACCTGAGAAAGATGGTGGTCTCGATGGATATGATTGTATTGGTGGTTCGGGGAACAGTAAAAACATCCTCAGCGTAGGAGCCGTAAACGAAGTACTTAACTATACTGGACCATCCAATGTGGTAATGAGCAGTTTCTCTGGTTGGGGACCAACTGATGATGGCCGTATTAAACCAGACATCGTTGGAAAGGGTGTCAATGTATATTCACTTAACTCAAGCAGTAATACTTCCTATACTACTATGAGTGGTACGAGTATGTCGTCTCCAAATGTTGTTGGAAGCATGACGCTTTTACAGCAGCTTTATCAACAAACTCATGGCGGAACCCCAATGAGATCTTCTACATTAAAAGGACTCGTAACACACACCGCAGATGAGGCGGGCGCAAACCCAGGTCCAGACTACCGTTTTGGTTGGGGATTGATGAATACTGCGCGTGCTGCTGATATCATTATTGAAGATCAGGTACAAACCGTAATTGATGAAGTGGTATTATCAAATAATCAAAACTACACACGTGATATTACCATTGATGGTGTTGAACCATTGCGAATTACAATTTGCTGGACAGATAAACAAGGGAACGTTCAAACCTCAGCTTTAAATAACAGAACCCCATCAATTGTACACGATCTTGATCTTAGAGTTGTAGACGAAAGTCTGAATGTTTACTATCCTTACAAACTTGATCCTGACAATCCGGCACTTGCAGCAACAACTAACTCGAAGAACTTTGTCGATAATGTTGAACAAGTTTATATTCCAACACCAGTCGCCGGAACCTATACAATTATTGTTGACCATGCAGGTAGCTTGACAGCTGACCAGGTTTTTTCAATTATTATTTCAGGCATTGATGAGTTCAATAGTCTTCCTGAATGTTCTGCAGGTTTAATCAGTCCGGTAAATGGCGGTGCCGGAGCATTCCTTAATCATAAAGTAACCTGGGAAACAGCATTGTTTGCTTCAGCTTATGATGTGTATTTTGGTACTGATGGTGGTGGTGTTACCCCTCCTACGAATATTATGAATGGTGTAACAGTTTCTGATAATTTCTTCCGTCAAAACCTTGAACCTCTCACCACTTATTATGTGATGGTAAAACCTCGAAATACTTTTGGTGTCGCCGAATGCCAAACCATCTATAGTTTTACAACTATGGATGTTATTACAAATTATCCTTATGAAATGACGGTTGAAGGAGTTACAACACCTGCATTACCTGATTATTGGACCTCAATAGATAGCGGTTTACTGAATTGGACTACCACCTCTTTGATTGGTTATAACAGTTCAAAGGCTTTTGCTTGTTATTCTCAGAATGGACAAGCCCAGGTTCTGAATAACTGGTTGATTTCACCTCCATTTCAAGTGAGTGCAGCAAAAGAGTATAAGCTTACTTATGCCTATAGGTGTTTCTTCCCAACAACACCGGAATCAATGAAAGTTGCCTGGGGAACAGCAGCTGATGCTGAAAATCTTTCTAATATACTATTTGATAGTCAAACGATTAGTGATCAAAACTGGTTAGTAGGTAGTCATGTGATTGTTCCTGGTGTTGATGACCATATTTTTGTAGGTTGGCACGCTTACACTCCAAGTGGAATGGGTCAGTTTGTTGATGCTATTAAACTGGAAGATTGGGGTGCAGTAGGTGTTGAGGAAAGTGTTGAAAAACAAATCAGTGTTGATTTTGTAAGTGGGTTGCTCACTATTTCTTTTAACGAAAAATTTGATGACCTTACATTGAAAATTACCAATGTAGCCGGGCAGACCATTCTTATGGAAAGTATCAATGGTTCTGAAAATTATTCAAGGAGAATTGATCTTAAACAAGGATTGTATATCATTTCTGTTATTGGAAATGATTTTGAAAAGAATACAAAAATTCTACTTAAAGACTAGATTTGCTAGATTATAAAAAAAGCCCTGATCGTAATCAGGGCTTTTTTTATGAAGTTTTTCAGCTATCTTATTATCTGTTTCATCGCAAAAGCATACGCCCCAAGAGCTACAGCCCTGCTGGCTCCAAGTTTTGATACACCAACACCAAGTCTTTTTGTTGAATCATAAGCAATTGTTTTGTCTGAAAATGGAATTTTAATAAGCGTGTCTGATGATGACTTGAAAGATTCGAGGCAGGAATGGTCTTCAAGGTTAAAGATTTTTGATTCAAGTCGACTAACTTTAGGGCTGTCAGGTTCTTCAAAAAAACCATTAACTTTTTCAAGCATCGGGGGAAAGAATAGATCCCATGAGTTTGACAACCCACCTCCGATTACAACACTTGCATCAAACATCGTAATAAGGTTGGCTATGGCTTCGCCCAAGGCAATGCCGAAATCATTAAAAGCCTGTTGTGCTGATTTGTGATCGCCACTTTTGATCTGCCTGGCTATTTTGGCGATGTCGCTGGCAAGAAAGTTATCTTCGATACCGGAATATTGGCGATAAGAATTCACCAGTGCTCTGGCACTGATGTTTTCTTCGGCAAAAGTGAGTGGATTTAAACCGTTTCTAAGTAACCAAACTTCTCCGGCTGAGTTTGTATCACCACGAACAAGTTTTCCCGATAAAACAATCCCTCCTCCAAAACCTGTTCCCAGTGTCAAACCGATAAGGTTTTCAAACAATCTTTTGCTGCCTGTCTCATTCATCAAGCTGTTTATCCAGGGAAGAAAACCAAATTTTGCCTCTCCTAGAGCAAATAAATCTCCATCGTTATTAATGAAAACGGGTAATCTAAAACTTTCTTCAAGAAAAGGTCCTAGCGCTACGCCTCCACGAAACGCTGGCAGATTGCCAAGATCTCCAATAATCCCTTGCTTATAATCAGCAGGCCCCGGAAAAGCAAAACTTATTGCATCAGCAGGTTTTCCTATAATTTGAAGAACTTGCCTGAAACCATCTAAAATTCCTTTCAAACAGCTGTCGAGATCATGTGCATTTGATGGAAGTTGAATAGGATTCAGAAGTTCATTGCCATTCTGAATAGCTGAAAAGACAAAGTTTGTGCCTCCAGCATCAAGGGTCATCACGATAGGGTCGCATTGGAGGTTTTTATTCATAAAATAAAGCTTTTACGTTAGAATTTAAGATGATTATATTTCAATAAACAAAGGCCTTATTAGTAGACTCACGAATGGCAATATCTACAGCTAGTTTTACATGATGGGGATATTTGCTTTCTTTCTTTTCAATTTGATCTAGCAGCATGGAAAATGCAGTTTCACTAATCATTTCAGTCGGCTGAACAATGGCTGTAATAGTCGGTTTCATATAACTGAAGTAAACAGCATCATCAAATCCAATCAAAGCAGTTTGTTCAGGAACATTGACGGAAAGTTTTCGTAGGTATTTAACACAGGTTGAAGCTGAAATATTATTAAGAGCGAAAATTGCCTGTGGAAAGTTTCCTGATTGATAACGATCCTGAAGCACCTCTTTTATTGTTTGATCAACTTTTCCAAGTTCAATTTGAATAAAATTCTCCGGTGGAAGAATTATGTTTTCTTCGGCAAGAGCATCAAAGAAACCCTTGATACGTTGTTGGATGGATGAAATATGGCCGGGAGGTGTTGCAAAAAGAAGGATGTCGCGGTAGCCATGCTGAATTAAGTGCTTCACTCCAAGACGGGCACCACTATAGTTGTCGACTGAAACGCTGGGCGATTTCATTTCTGGAAAAGTTCTGTCAATCATTACGTGTGGAATTCCTTCATCAAACATTTCGTTGTAAGTGGTGGCATCAGTATGAGACGAAGAAATTATTAAACCGTCAATTTTTCTATCAAGCAAAAGACTGACTTGTTTATTTTCCTTTATAATTAGTTCGTCAGTGCTGCAAATTACAACGCTATAGCCACTATTCCATGCAAGATCCTCAATATGTCTGGCGATTCTTGAATAGAACCGGTTTGAGATATCGGATACAATCAGTCCTATCGTTTCCGTTTTTCCGGTCCTGAATCCTCTTGCAAGAACATTAGGTCTGTAATTGAGCTCTTTGATCTTTTCTCTTACTCGGGCCTGTGTTTCCTGGCTAATTCCATTGGCATCTCCTTTATTGTTAATTACAAGTGAAACAACAGTTTTTGAAACGCCAAGGCTTTCGGCAACATCGGCAAGTGAAACTCTTTTGTTCATATCCGGGGAAATTAATAGCTGCAAAGATAAATTATATACTTAATCGGTTAACCAATTTTTTTTGAATCTTTTATTCTCCTCAAAAGAGGATTTATGCTTCAAAAAAAGTTGCGATTCAAAATATTTTACCAAGGTATTTTAGTAGATTAGACTTTTTTAAAAAACATTTATAATTATGATTTGAATCATATATCGAAAATATTGTCATATAAAATCAGTTTTTAAGTTTGGAAGTATATTATAAAATATTATAAATCAATTATATAAAATATTTGTTACACATTTTTACTAACTTAAGATTTGAACTTATTTGTTTTCTCACAAAGTACTGGATCGTCCAATTCAATAAATTGAAACGAGAAAGTGTAATCAATAATGTTCACTTTACTGCATGAGACTTTTTTAAGTTTTGTTTAATAAATTAATTTTTTTTCGTGAATTTACTAAAACGATTCAGATTTATTTTAGTTTTGTTGCAATGATTCTGGAAATGTTGGGTAGTAAGGAAGGATTTCACACCGGATTCGCTTTTTTAAAAAGTTGTCATTTGCATATTAAGTATATATAAATGAGTATGATAGAAAAAAATATTTCAGTGAATTATTAACCTAAACCTTAGAAAATTTATATGTTGAAAAACCCGAATGAATTGAGAACTACGCAAAAAGAAGCGCAAACGAAGTTTCCGAGTTGCGGTAAATGAATAAACCTATGAAATACCACTAACATTAAAAAAAATCACTATGAGAAGTTTTTTGTACGTATTAGTAATGCTTGTTCTGGCGTCGGTGCACGCTCAGGCACAAAAAACAGTAACAGGGATGGTGACTTCAGCCTCTGATGGCTCTACCATACCTGGTGTTACTGTATTGGTTAAGGGAGCCGGGGCTGGGGCTGTGACAGATCTGGATGGCGCATACAGTTTGGCATTGCCAAATGGTTACGATGTGTTGGTTTTTTCCTTTGTCGGCATGAAGACTCAGGAAATCATCGTCGGAACCAAAACTGTAATTAATGTTTCGATGGAAAGCGAAGCAATTGGGATTGATGAGGTTGTTGTAATTGGCTATGCCAACGAACGCAAGCAAGACCTTTCAGTTGCTGTTTCCCAGGTAAAAGTTGATGAAACCTACAAAGGCCGGCCTGCAACCCTAAGTAATATGATACAGGGTAGAATGGCTGGCGTTCGTATTCAACAAACCGGTGATCCAACTGACAATGGAAGCATCAGTATTAGAGGAAAAGGAAATAAAGGGGGAGACCAAGTACTTGTGGTTGTTGACGGAGTTCCTGGAGCACCTTATAATCCTTCGGATATTGAAACAGTTACTGTTCTTAAAGATGCAGCTTCGAGTGCTATCTACGGAGCTACTGCGGGCTCAGGAGGTGTAATTATCATCACAACAAAAAAAGCAAAAGAGGGTAAACTAAAAGTTGAAGCCAATGCTTGGAACGGTTTGCAAGAAGCCTGGAGACTTCCTGAGGTTTTAACATCAGAACAGTTCAATAAAGTGTGGAAAGATGCATCGGATGCTGCAGGACGAGATGTGCCTACAACCTACAACCCTACCTTGTTTCCGTATGGAAATGTGACAAGAACTGACTGGCTTGATGCCATTTTCAGAATCGGCAAGATGCAACATTATGATCTCACACTAAGTGGTGGAAATCAAGATATTAAAGCATTGGGTTCAATCAGTTACGACAATGTAGAGGGTACTCTTATCAATACTTACAATGAAAAGCTAACAGCAAGACTTAATGTAGAAATGGCCCTGAACAAATGGGTTACCTTGCGTCAAAGTATGTTATATGATTATTCGAATGGTAAAAGTAGTGTCGGTGACGGTCATACAGGTTCAATTTTTGGTGCTATGGCTTATCCCCGCTTTTCTACAGTTTATGAATATGACGCCGATGGAAACCGACTTTATGGTGGAACAGTTCCTCGTTGGGCTTTGGCCGAAGGCTATAGCGTAGAGGCAGATTTAAGAAACCCTGTAGCTATGCTTGAAAAAGTGAAACAGTTTAATCCTAAAAACCGCATCTTTACAACTACTTCACTCGAATTAAAACCCATTGAAGGATTGAGTATTAAGTCTGATTTTTCTTACGAAGTATTCAACGGACGTTACGAATCATTTCAACAAAAATTCCTCGAGCCAGGTCGCACCATCGATCAAAACTACCGTGTAATTTCAAACGAACTTGTAAATGGATGGAATTGGGAAAATATTGCTAATTACTCCAAAATTTTTAATGACAAACATTATTTTTCAGCCTTAGCCGGATTTACAATGAACAAACGTACTTCAAGATATAATTCTACTGAAATGCGTGGTTTTGGATTTGAAGACGAACATCAGGCTACTTTCCTAAACGGTACAGACTGGACTATCAAACCTTCAGAAGACATCTGGGAAGAAGCCTATGTTTCCCTATTAGGAAGGGCTTCCTATTCTTTTGATGACAGGTATTTTGTTTCTGCAAGCATACGCAGGGATGCGTCCTCAAAACTCAGTCCTGAAAATAACAGCGATGTTTTCCCAGCAGTTTCTTTGGCATGGAAACTAACATCAGAAGAGTTCTTAAAGAGTTTCGAACAGCTGAGTTTCCTAAAGCTGCGAGTAAGCTACGGTCAGGTAGGTAACATCAATTCAGTAAGAAGGTTTATCTATGCTCCTCCATATCAGGTTACAAGCTGGCCATTATTTCTTGGACCCAACGGAGAAGTGCAAGCTTATGGAATTTTCCAGCCTACCATTCCAAATCCAGACCTAAAATGGGAACGTACTATACAAACAAATATCGGGATAGATGCAGGATTCTTTGCCAACTCCCTCAACTTCAGTGTTGATTATTTTATAAAAAATACAGTTGACCTCATCGAATCAATGCCTGTTCCATCAGTTGCAGGTGTCGCATCACCTCCTGAATTTAATATTGGAGAGGTTCAAAACAAGGGTATGGAGTTTACAGCCAGTTATCTTAAAAAAGTAGGTGAGGTTGAACTCGATTTCTCAGCTAATGCAGGATTCGTTAAAAATGAGGTGATCAGTATCGGAGCCACAGAGTTTATTTCGCATAGTAATGGGGTTAATTCGCTAAATCCGTTACAATCAACAGCCGGGCAACCATGGTATTCATATTATTTGATTGATTCTAAGGGTCTTTTCAGAAGTCAGGATGAAATTGATAACTACACATGGACAGATCCTGAAACACAAGCCGTCACTAAAATTCAACCAAATGCACGTCCGGGAGATCTTAAGTTTAGAGATGCCAACAATGATGGAAAGATCAATGACGGCGACCGGGTCTATATGGGTTCATATGATATGCCTGACCTGATGTATGGTTTCAACTTTGGAGCTAAATGGAGAAATTTCAGTATTGATATGTTTTTCCAGGGTGTTTCAGGGGTGAAGGTATTTAATGGTGTTAAAGCAATGACTTATACCGGCTTAAAAGGTTGGAATATGAGTACAGACGTGCTGAATTCATATAACTATGATCCTAATTCAGATATTCCTAACTTGGCCGTGGTAGAAGATCCAAATGGAAATTATACCAAGGTTTCCGACTTTTTCCTAGAAGATGCAGATTATCTTCGTTTGAAAAATTTACATATTTCCTATACATTACCTAAGTCTTTAATTAACCAAATTGGGCTAGGCGAATCAACAAATATCAGGTTATACGTGAATGGTGAAAATCTGCTCACTTTCACTAAATACAGTGCTTTCGATCCGGAAGTTGGTAATCTTGGGATTGATGCAGGACGTTTCCCGGTATCACGTATGTACAGTGTAGGCCTTAATGTTTCATTGTAAAAATTGAAAAAAATGAAAAGAAATATCATAATTTTATTAGTTGCCATTGTGGCATTGAATTTTTCCTCTTGTAAAAAATTCCTTGAGTTTGAACCATATGGTCAGCCCAATCAATTGGCTAATATGAATGATGAGCAGGCTATGCAGGCTGTTTATTCATTGTTCTATTGGCAATACCGCGAAGGTACACTGGGACGTGGTTTTATGTGGTATGAGAACTGTAGCGACAATCTCATCACAGGACGTACCCAGGCTGAAGCTCAAAACATTAAAAACTTCCTTGATAATGGATCGAGCGGAAGAGATGTAAGAGACAATTGGCCTCAGTTGTATCAAACAATTAATTATGCTAATCAGCTGATTAAAGCTGTGCCAACTGCAACAAAACTTTCAGAAAAAGTTAAAAACAATGTAATGGGACATGCCTATTTTTTCAGAGCATTTGCTTATTTGTGGCTTGCTCCTTTTTATGGTGATAATGGCCCTAATGGTGGCATTCCAATTGTTACTGAGAACACTACAATTGATGAAATTGATGTTCCACGCCCTGCCTCTGTTTTGGATAATTACAATATGATCATCGAAGATTTTGAAAAAGCAGCAGAACTGCTTCCGTATTTTGATGAAATTCCTGTCAATGAATGGGGATTGATGCACAAAACAGCTGCCTGGTCATTGATGGCACGTGCGGCTTTGCATGCCTCTACATGGGATCCATCATATTATGCAAAGGTTAGTGAATATGCTGATTTAGTTATCAATTCAGGTAAGCATGCTTTGGTATCCAACTATGCAGATGTTTTCAAGATCGAAAACAACTGGAGTCCTGAATACATCATGTCCGCTACCAGTACCGAGATTGACGGCTCGAAACTGCCTGGAGTGCTTTTTCAGAATGGTGGGTTTGGGTATTACAATACCTGGGGCTATTATCAGCCAACTCTTGAGTTGTATAACGCTTTCGAAGAAGGTGATACTAGAAGAAAGGCAACCATTGTTGCTCCTGGTGATACCATATATTTCATAGGAAATGAAATTATTTGGGCAGTTAATCCTTCAAGTGTTTCAAGTCCTTCGGCTTTGACCTTCGGCAAATACCTTGATCCATTTAAAGCTGCTGACGCTGTTGGTACTACAGTAAATCCAAACAGTGACAATGGCACTACAGATCTTAATGTTCCATTGATAAGATATGCCGATGTGCTCCTTATGAAAGCAGAAGCTTTGATCTGGCAGGGTCAAAATGGTGACCAATATCTTAATCAAGTTCGTGTTCGTGCCGGTTTGGCGCCAAAAACAAACGCTACTAAAGCTGATCTTAAAAACGAACGTCGTTGCGAATTGGCTCTGGAATATGGTTCTTTCAGACACCTTGACCTCGTGCGCTGGGGTGATGCAAAAGCTGCATATGCTCAGCCATTACACGGTTGGAAAGTAAATCTCGGTGGAAATGGAATTGAATCGCTCGAAGTAATCGAAGTATGGCCGGCACGTAATTTCAATCCTGCCATTCATCACGTTTTTCCTATTCCTGCCCGTGAAATTGCAAAGAGTGTTAATCTTAAGCAAAACCTGGGGTATTAATTGATTTTTAGCTGAAGTGTAAAATTGTAATTGGTATTTATTAATTGTAATTCAACACTTAAGCTTACAAAATGGTTTAACTTTAAAAATAAGTCAGATGAAAAATATCTTATTAGTTTTAGTATCGGTTTTAGCACTCTCCTTTTTTAGTTGTAAAAATGATGAGGGTCCAAAACCCGATGGCAGACTCATTGGTCTGGATGTGTCTTTTAAACATACAAGTCCCCGGTCAGGAGAATTGTTGACCAATACTTTTGAGGATTATTACCGCAGCAACGAAGAGGTTAAAATCGATATTCAATCCAGCCTCTCAATTGACAGAATCGAAGTTGTAAACGGTCAAACCAAAACCGCACTTTCTACATTGGATGTGAATGGAACAACTGCCTCTTTCTCAGCTCAGGTTGCTTCATTGGATGTTCCTTTTGGTCAACGTGTTCCTTTGATGTTTCATATTTACTTTGCTGATGCCGGTGTTGATGGGTTTGATTATCCTTCAATGAAATCTTACACCTTTGACGTGATTGATGATATTCCTTCCATCGTCAAATTCCAAAAGTCAGATGGTACCGTTACCGAGCTTAAAACCACAGACGTGAATATTGCCGGATTTGAAGAAGATGAGAACCGTGGGGTGGTTGCTGCCTTCAAAGATGATGAGTTTTCATACCTTGAAGTTGAAAACAACTCAATGCTAAACTTTGGCACTTCAAGTTTTTCGGTAAGTTTTTGGATAAATTCCGATGATGAAGAAAGTGATCCTGCACTTATGGGCACAATGGATTGGAATAGTTCTGGAAACAAAGGATGGGTAATTGCCTGGCTGAGCGGTAGAATTCGCGTTGTAGCCGGCGATGGCGATGGAACAAAAACTGACTTCAGGATGGCTGAAGGCGAAACGATTCGCGGCACAGGCTGGAGATTACTAACTGCTACCTTTGACAGAAGTGGCGATGCAAAATTGTACATTGATGGAGCAGTTAACTGCTCTGCGGGAATGGTTCCGGTTGATATTAATAATGGAGTTCCCGTAAAAATCAATCAGGATGGAACAGGTACCTATGGCAACAGACTTGGAGGCAAATACAGCGATGTTACGTTTTATAATTATGCACTGTCTGCCAGTGAAGTGGCAACATTATTCAGTGGTTCTAAATAACCTTGAGATAATTAATTCTTAAATAGTCTTGATGAATTGTTTGATATTTTAGATTAGATTGGTTAGTGATTGTTAACCTGTTAATCCTTGAAACTGATTAAAAACAGAAATGGATTATTGGAGTGAAACCGGTTGTTTTTGAACAACTTCCGGTTTCACTCTAGCAGGTTCTTAATTTTTAAAAATTAAAATGAGCAAAAAAACAGGCCTCTCATCATTTATTATTTGTTGTTTTTTTTCTTTGACACTGCAAGCACAGAATTTGGCTGGCCACTCTCACAATGATTATGAACAGCAAAGGCCATTCTTCTCAGCTTATGAGAATTTCTTTGCTTCAATTGAAGTAGATGTTTGGGCTGTAGATGGCCAACTTTTCGTTGCACATGATTTAGAAGATATTCACTCAGAACGTACTTTTGAAAAACTCTATCTTAACCCAATACTTGAAGTTTACCAGCAAAATGTTGGGAAGCCCTATCCAAACGCAAATAAAAGTTTTCAGCTTTTAATTGACCTGAAAACACCCTACAATCCAACTTTGTACCTTCTTAAAGAAATCTTGTCACAATATCCTGAAGTATTTGATCCACAGATAAATACTGCTGCTGTGAGGATCGTAATCTCTGGAAATAGCCCATCGCCGGAATTTTATGGAGATTTTCCTGAATTCATTTTTTTTGACGGGCGCCCTAATATTAATTACAATGATTCTTCAATCAAACGAATAGCACTTATTAGTGATAGTTTTGACAATTATTCCGATTGGAATGGAGAGACCAAAATTGATTTAAATGAATTTGATGACGTAATTATGTTTATTGAAATGGCGCACGCACTTGGCAAAAAAGCCCGTCTATGGGGAGCTCCTGATACTCCTCTAGCCTGGGATGCCTTGACAAAAGCAGGAATGGACTTTATCAATACCGACCAACCGGCAAAACTTAAAGACTATTTTAGTCACAAATAAAACAGCTGTTGTTATTGATGATTTTAACTTAATAAACATAATTATTTATGATCATGAATGATCTTTTTTTTGTTTATTTACCCTACCTAATCTAATGTTTTACTATGAAATCGAGAAGGGATTTTTTGAAACAATCTGCACTCTTTGCCGCAACAGCTGCCTTGCCTGTGCCTATTGTGCTGGCTGCACAGCAATCGGATGAAATAGTTCAGACCTCAGCCACACGTAGTGGTAATACGAATTATAAGAATACCTATATAAGGAATGTGTTTGTGGCTGAAAACGAGTTCAGGAATGCTACTCCAACAATTACGGCCCCAATAGGGTTTTCACAAGCACGTGAAATACTTCCCTCACCTTTTTGGGGAGCCAATAATCAAGCAATTGAGATGTATTGGAAAGCCTGGGAAATGGCTTTTAAAAATATCAAAAGCCCATCCGAACAGTCAGGATTTATAAGTTCTTACCTTGACACAGCTTACAATGGTAATATTTTTATGTGGGATTCAAATTTTATTACAATGTTTGCCCGCTACGGTTCAAAAGTATTTCCTTTTCAAAAAACATTAGACAATTTTTACGCGAAGCAGCACCCTGATGGATTTATTTGTAGAGAAATATGGGGTGATACCGGAGAAGATTGCTTCCATCGATATGATCCTGTGAGTACTGGACCTAATTTGCTTCCTTGGAGCGAGATGGTTTATTTTGAGCATTTTGCTGACTGGGACAGGCTGCATAAAATCTACCCTGTATTGGTTGGATACTATCAGTGGCTGAAACTTAATCGTACATGGAAGGATGGTTCGTATTGGTCAAGTGGCTGGGGTACCGGAATGGATAATCAGCCACGATTAAAAAGAGAATACAATCCGTTGTTTAGTCATGGCCACATGAGCTGGATCGATACCAATCTCCAGCAGCTTTTTATAGGTAAAATACTCATTGATATGGGGTTCTATGTGGAAAGGTGGCAGGAAATAGAAGATATTGAAGATGAAAACAAATTCCTGGCTACATATATCAAACAAAAAATGTGGAATAAGGACCAATCGTTTTTTTATGATGTGTATGCCAATGGTTCCCAAGCCGATTTCATGGGAATAGGAGCGTTTTGGGCTTTGTGGACAGATCTGTTGTCAAAAGATGAATTAAATACATTTACTTCTCATCTGAGTGATGAAAATTCATTTTACCGTCATCATCCGGTTCCATCTACACCTGCAAACCATGAAAAGTATCAGGCTGAAGGAAGGTACTGGCAAGGTGGGGTATGGGCGCCCACCAACTATATGATATTGACAGGCTTAATGAACAAGGGTTACAATTCGCTTGCCTTTGATCTGGGTATAAAGCATCATCAGAGGGTGGCCGAAGTGTATGCGAAAACCAACACTTTTTGGGAATATTATGCACCGGAAACCAGCGATCCTGGCTTGCTTGCCCGACCCGATTTTGTGGGATGGACTGGCCTTGTGCCAATAGCTATTCTTTTGGAAGTGATATTTGGACTAAAAGCAAATGCACTTAAGAAAACAATTAATTGGGATATTAATCTTACAGATGAGTTTGGTGTAAGTCGCTATCCTATTGGAAATGATGGTATATTGGATTTAAAATGCAATAGCAGAAATCATAAAAAGCAAAAACCTGAACTTGAAATTACCTCAAATATCCCTTTGAAACTTCTTGTTAAATGGGATGGAGGTCAGGAAACTTATAGTATTTTACCGGGAACAAATACTTTCTAATCATTAAGAATGAAAAGAAGAAATTTTATACAAACATCTGCTTTGGGATTAAGCTGGTTTGCAATCAACCCATCGAAGATTTGGGCTAACGATTTGTATTTCCTCTCAAAAAGGCCGCCTGTTGGCGAACGGCGTTTCGTAAGTCAATCAATTGAAGATATAATTCAAGAGGTAAAAGGCACTGTTAAAGATGAGGAACTATCGTGGATGTTTGAGAATTGCTTTCCAAATACACTGGATACAACAGTGAAGTTTGGCCGCAAGGATGAAAAACCGGACGCTTTTATCATCACAGGAGATATTGATGCAATGTGGCTGCGAGACTCGACAGCCCAGGTTTGGCCATATCTTCCGTTTGCTTCTCAAGATTTGGCGTTGAAAGAGCTTTTTGTTGGCCTTATCCATCGCCAGGCATCCTGCATAAGGATTGATCCATATGCCAACGCATTCAATGACGGTCCAAAAGGAAGTTACTGGGAAACTGATATGACCAAAATGAAACCGGAACTGCATGAGCGGAAATGGGAAATTGACTCCCTTTGTTACCCTGTTAGACTGGCCTATCATTATTGGAAATCTACTTCTGATAAAAATCAATTTGATGAAGATTGGATGCTTTCAGCGAAACTGATCCTGAAAACTTTCCGAGAACAACAGCGAAAAAAAGGAAATGGTCCTTATCAGTTTATGAGGGTTTCAGAACGCGCAACTGATACAGTTCCCGGCAACGGATTTGGAAATCCGGCTAAACCTAACGGATTGATTTGTTCTGCATTTAGGCCATCCGACGACGCCACTATTTTCCTCTATCTCATTCCTTCAAACTATTTCGCGATGGTTAGCCTTAGGCAATTAGCTGAAATAGTTGCTGAGGTATATCATGACGATGTTTTTGCAAAAGATTGCAATGATTTGGCTGATGAAATTCATGATGCTCTAGGAAAGTTTGCCATTAACCATCATCCCCAATTTGGTGAAATATTAGCCTATGAGGTAGATGGTTTTGGAAACAGTATTTTTATGGATGATGCCAATGTCCCTAGTTTACTTGCGCTACCCTATCTGGGTTGTATGGATAAGCATGATCCACTTTACCAGAAAACCCGGAAATTTTTACTAAGTGACTCCAATCCCTGGTTTTTCAATGGATCGGTTGCCAGCGGAATAGGAGGGCCTCATGTGGGTGAAAATATGATATGGCCAATGGCAATCATCATGCAGGCACTTACATCGGTGGATGATGATGAAATTATTCAGTGCTTGAAATGGCTGAAAAATTCCCACTCAGGTACAGGATTTATGCACGAAAGCTTTCATAAAGAAAAGCCAGAGGAATTCACCCGAAGCTGGTTTGCCTGGGCTAACACACTTTTTGGTGAGCTCATACTCGGACTTTATCACACGAAACCACATCTTTTGCAATTAATCTATTAAAAATCAATAGAATGAAATATATTTTTAGCCTGTTTTTTCTTATCAGTATATTTACTGCTTGCAATTCAGACAGCATAAAATCACCGGCAGAATATGTTGATCCCTTTATTGGGACTGCTTTTCACGGACATACTTATCCCGGCGCAACAGTTCCTTTTGGAGGTGTTCAGCTGAGTCCTGATACACGAAGAAACAACTGGGATGCTTGCTCGGGCTACCATTACAGCGACTCCGTAATTTTTGGGTTTTCTCATCTACATCTGAGCGGCACTGGTGCAATTGATCTTGGTGATGTGTTGTTCCATCCTACAACGAAAGCACTCAAACTGCAAAATGAAGGTTATATTTTTGCTCCACATGCATTCAGCCACGAAAATGAACTGGCAGAACCTGGCTATTATGCTGTAACTTTTAATGATGTGGCTATTAAAGCTGAACTTACAGCAACAGCACATACAGGCCTTCATCGATATACATTCCCTCAGTCTCAGGAGTCAAAAATTATTGTGGACCTGCATCATGGGTTGAGCGACGAAACAATTCATGGTACAGGATTTCAACTTTCAGGTGATCGCGAAATAATGGGTTATCGCATAACAAGTGGTTGGACACCCAATCAACATGTTTATTTTGTTGCCCGTTTCTCCAAACCTTTCAATAGTGTAAGTTTGATTTCTGATGGTGTTGTGGTTGAAAGGGTTGATTCTATCTCCGGAACAAATGTTCAGGCTGTTTTAAACTATATAACAACAGAAAATGAAAAGATTGAGGTTAAGGTGGGAATTTCTGTTGTAAGCCTCGAAAATGCCAGAATGAACCTCGAAAAGGAAGCTGGAAACGTTAATTTTGATCAAATAAAACAAAAAGCAACTATTGATTGGGACAAGGCCTTGTCAACTATTCAGGTTGAAGGCACATCCGATGACAATAAAGAGATTTTTTATACTGCTTTGTATCATGCGCTTCTGATGCCCGATTTAGTGAGCGATATAAATGGTGATTACCGTTCGCATGACATGACCATCAGACAAACTAACGGGGGAAGAAAAATGTATTCCACACTTTCGCTTTGGGATACATTCCGCACCTGGCACCCGCTCATGACACTTATCAATGACAGTCTTGTGAATGATATGGTTCAATCATTAATAGCAATGTATGATGCCACGGGTGAGTTGCCAATCTGGCCATTAGTTTCAGGTGAAACGGGGACGATGATCGGCTATCACTCAGTTTCAGTGATCGCAG
>Ga0351971_1095_pt1 | contig 17937 bp, 20 predicted proteins | sample BONcelFGM3001F11_FD_206746 | JGI IMG/M metagenome (GOLD analysis project Ga0351971, IMG submission 206746) | Enriched cells from coal bed in the Powder River Basin, Montana, United States - BONCAT cells FGM rep2 HSBNCT.FGM.300.1.F11 ...
GAACAGAAGGGATTCGTTCCCGCTTATCCGACGGATTCTGCCTTGTCCTCTCGATTTCAATTCTTCTGATCATTCTGTCTTTGTCTTCAAGGTCCGTTTTGTTGTGAAGATCGGGCTTCATGGACAAGAGAATACGACGGAGCTCCGTTGACGATTTTTCCTCAAGCTCTTTTCTCAGGCGCTGATCGGGTTTCACAGGCGGCAACACATAATCCGTCAATACCGACTCCAGATAGAGACCTGTACCTCCAACCAGGATGGCCGGGATCTGTCTTTCATTCAACTCACTGAAGATAGAATAGAATCTTCTCTGAAATTCAAAAACGCTAAATTCTTCCTGCGGTTCAATGATATCAATCAAATGATAAGGAAGGCTTTCACCGTCTCTTCGAAACTCGGACAAATCCTTGCCCGTGCCGATATCCATTCCCCGGTAAACCTGACGCGAATCCGCAGAAATAATTTCCCCGTGAAAATCTGCAGCCAGATTTGCCGCCATGGATGTTTTTCCCGAAGCAGTCGGCCCCAGTATGACGATCAGATTCTTTTTCATGGCAGATGGCATCGAATTATCTCCGGCGAAGTATTCTCATCTCTCGGCCTGAAAGCAAATAGACTGCTGTGCTCGCCATCCGTTTACAATCTTGTTCGCCGCGTTATGGCACAATTAAAAGATTATTGACTGCTGATCAGGATCTCACGTCCGTTACGTTCAAAAAAAATGCCCCGTAAAACGGGGCATTTTGCTTAAGATTAATTACATGGAATGATTATAGTGGCTGCACGTTTGCAGCGCTGGGGCCTTTGTTACCCTGTTCAATATCGAAACGGATTCTCTGACCCTCATAAAGAGTTTTGAAACCTGTTCCTGAAATTGCACTATAATGAACGAAAACATCTCCACCCTCATCATTTTCAATAAACCCAAACCCCTTCTTCTCATTGAACCACTTTACTTTTCCTTCTGCCAATGCTAAAAGTCCCCCTTTCAAAAATTTGTTTCTTCCGGTTCTCGACCTTCAGAAACTAAAAAACCGCACGAATTCTTTTTGGATTAGAATCCTCTGCGGTTAATTTCTCTTTGTGTAAAACAATCTAAGCACTACTAATTTCCTAACGAAAAAAACCATCTATCTCTTACGATATGAGCATCTTACCTGCCCATTTGATTCCGACATTAACACCATTTTTATTAAAATCAAGCTTTTTTTTCATGAATATATTTCCTCAAATGTTGAGACAAGAGTGGTTCCTGGCCGGCATAGAAATGATCTGTACCCGGCAGGATGATCAACCTCGAATGAATGGACTGTGCTTTTTCCCTCAAGTCATCTGCATCGCAGAACGGGTCGCACTCCCCGCAGATAATTAAATCCACAGCATTTCTAAGTCCTGACCAATCAAAAGCAAAATATTTTTGCGGCGGAGAAACCAATATGACCGAACTGAAAAGGCTCTTTTCGGCAAGCAGACTGCCGCAGACCCACGCTCCGAAGGAATAGCCGGCCAGAACAATTTTTTCGACACCCTGCTCCTTCAAGAATTTGCAGGCTGACAAAACATCCTGCTTCTCTCCCCTGCCCTCGTCATAAATGCCGGTGCTTGCTCCGACGCCGCGAAAGTTAAATCGTAATGTGGAACAATCGCATGAAGAAAAAACATTGCTGAGGGTTTCCACAACATTATTGTACATCGATCCGCCCATCAGTGGATGGGGATGGCAAATCACAGCGCCCGAATCACCTGACGACCAACGCCATAATCCTTCGCCAACGAATACTTCGTTCTTCCAGAATACTCTTTCTTCCCGGTGTATTGACATTTAGATCTCACCCGCACGATGACAAGCACACAATCCTCTTTCTTCAAAGGAGACAAGTGCCGGTTGCTGTTCATCGCAAATTGCTGTTTTATGAGCACAACGATTTTTGAAGTTGCACCCCTTGATATCTACATCCCCGGCTTCTCCTTGAATCATTTTCACTTTTTCTTTCTTCCGCGGCTCGCACGATGGCATGGCTGAAAGCAACATTTGCGTGTAGGGATGAAGAGGTCTTTGAAACAAATTATCTTTATCCGCCAGTTCGACGATGCGTCCCAAATACATGACGGCAATTCGATCAGAAACGTGGCGAACGACATTGAGGTCATGCGAAATAAATAGATAGGTTAAACCGAATTCCTTTTTCAGATCTTTCAGCAGATTCAAGATTTGCGCCTGAATCGAGGCATCGAGAGCGGAGACCGGCTCATCGGCAATGACCAGCGCCGGCTGAAGCGCAAGCGCCCTGGCTATCCCGATGCGTTGCCTCTGTCCTCCGCTGAATTCGTGCGGATAACGCTTAGTCTGCTCTTCGCTCAAACCGACTCTAATCATCAGCCGGGCTGCCGTCTTCCGGTTCTGTTCACGGCTTGCAATCCCGTGAATATTTAGCGGCTCCTGAACGATACTGATCGCTGATTTTCTGGGATTCAGAGATGAATAGGGATCTTGAAAAATCATTTGTACGCGACGTCGATATTTTTTTAAATCGTCCGGCGACATCTCAGAGATATTTTCATCTTTAGAAAAGATATTCCCCGCATCCGGTTCCTCAAGCCTCATCAGCAGTCGCGCCAGTGTTGATTTTCCGCAGCCTGATTCGCCGACCAGCCCCAGTGTTTCACCCTCAAATATTTGCAGATCAACGCCGTCAACGGCCCGAACAATTCTGGGCTTGTTTTGCAGGAATCCCCCCCCGAGAGAATACCTTTTTTCCAGTTTTTGAATATCAATCAAGATAGACGCCATGCCGGGCAGTGACTCCTTCATTGAATTTTTCTTTGGGCAATGAAGCAGGATACAAAATGCCCCTCTTCAATTTCCATCAACTCCGGTTCCCGGGCACGACATTCGTCCTCGGCAAGTGTACAGCGTTCTGAAAACCGGCAGCCGGAAGGGAGATCGTAGAGGCTCGGAACCGTTCCTGGAATGGTTTTCAAATGACCATCGCCCTCGTCCTGGGCGCTCGTGCAGCCCGGTCGCGATGCGATCAGGCCCTGGGTGTAAGGGTGCAAGGGACGGGCAAACAGTTTATCCACGCCCGCGGTTTCTACTACTTTACCGGCATACATCACCGCAATGTCCTGTGCCACTTCCGCTACAATGCCCAGATCATGGGTAATGAGAATAACCGCCATATTATTCTTCTCTTTCAGCTCGGCAATCAGATTCAGAATCTGAGCTTGAATCGTAACGTCCAGTGCGGTAGTCGGTTCATCAGCCAGCAGCAATTGAGGATGACAGGACATGGCCATGGCAATCATTACCCGCTGACGCATGCCTCCGCTCAACTGATGCGGGTAATCTTTTACTCTTCGCTCGGGCTCAGGAATACCGACCTCGCCGAATAGTTTGACGCTCATCGACAGAGCCTCTTCATCCGGGACATGCTGATGTAAGCGGATCGCCTCCGCGACCTGATCGCCGATGCGCAGGACGGGGTTCAGCGATGTCATCGGCTCCTGAAAGATCATGGCGATATCCTTGCCGCGCTTTTCCCTCATGGCTTCCTCGGACAGCGACAGCAAATCCTGCCCATCGAACAATATCCGACCTTCGGCGATATGGCCGCCGGATGGAATCAATCTCATGATGGAAAGCGCCAGCATGGTCTTCCCGCAACCCGACTCTCCGACAATGCCCAGTGTCTCACCGGCATTCAAAGCCAGAGAAACACCATCCACCGCTTTAATTACACCTCTGGTCGTTGAAAATACGGTTCTCAGATCATGAATATTCAGAAGAGGCGGCATACTACTCTTTCTTGCAACGATTTTGCAGGTATTCAAGAAGCAGACGCACCGTCACACCTGATGCGCCTTTCGGGATATACGCTTTACCTTTCGTTGTCCAGGAGGGTCCGGCAATATCCAGATGCACCCACGGCAGGTCATCCACGAATTTACTTAAGAAGGCTGCCGCCGTAATCGCTCCGGCCATACGTCCCGCGCTGTTTTTGTAATCAGCAATATCGCTCTTGATCATCTCCGAATAGTTGTCCCAAAGGGGCAATTCCCAGACCAATTCTCCGGTCGTCTGTGCCGCCCGATAAATCTCCTCTTTGGCTTTCTCATCCGTCCCCAGCATGCCGATAACGTCTTCGCCCAATGCCACGACGCATGCTCCGGTCAGCGTGGCGATGTCTATAATGCCCGCTGGTTTATATTTGCATGCGTACGTTAATGCATCGGCTAAAATCAGACGCCCTTCGGCATCCGTATTCAATACTTCGATCGTCCGGCCCGAATAAGATTTCAGGATATCGCCGGGCTTCAATGCGCCTCCGCCGGACATGTTTTCCGTGGCCGGTACCAGCCCAACAAGATTCACCGGCAACCGCAAATCCGCAGCGGCCCTGATCACCGCTATGACAGCCGCACCGCCGGACATATCCGTTTTCATCTCATCCATTTTTTCAGCGGGCTTCAAAGAAATTCCGCCGCTGTCAAAGGTCAGTCCTTTGCCGACGAGAGCCAGCGGGGCGTCCCCTTTTTTTCCACCGTAATACTCCAGGATAATGAGCTTCGGCGGTTGGTGACTGCCCGACGCAACACCCAGGAGCGCATTCATGCCCAGCGTTTTCATTTTTCCCTTATCCAGCAGGTGATATCTGACGTTTTTCCTTTTAGCGACCACGGCGGCATGTTCGGCCAGAATCGAAGGCGTCATCTCGTTGGCCGGTGCAGAAATGAGGTCGCGCGCAAAGCACACGGCATCGGTAATGATTGATGCCTTTTTGATTTCGTCAACAAGCACGGAATATTCGCCGGGATCAGCAACAATCGCCAATTGACGCATTTCTTTGATTTCATCACATCCGACGGTTTTGTAGGGCGTGTATTGATATAACCCGAGGCGCGCTCCCTCCACCACCGCGGCTATGAATCTTTTCTTCTGATCCGGCAGAAGATCGAAATCCATGATCGTCGCCGCTTCCTTAATATTCAATCCACGCAGATGCTGCATGACTGCGGCAAAAGCGCTGCGAATTTTTTCCAGATTCAATTCTTTTCTCTTACCCAGACCCACCAGGGCAATTCTTTTTGCCGTTATGGCACCTCGCGCATAGACGATGAATACTTCCGATGGCCGGCCCACGAAATCACCGCTTTTTATGACATCGCCGAGAAGTCCGTTCATCTTTTTGTTCGCGTCGAATGCCGCGCCGTGCAACTCTTTCTCACCTTCGCAAAAAGCCAAAATAATTGCCTGAGTTTTGATATCGGCAAAACTTCCCTTTTTAACCGTAATATTCACAAGTAAATCTCCATATCAAAGCAAACTGATGTAATTTCGGGCGCCATGAATAATTTGATGCGCCCAGATGATCTTTTCCTCAACGATACAAAAAACAAGATAATTATTCATTGTGAGGAAGCGATATCCCATGCCGGCCAATGCTTCTTCGGCAGGAATTTTACCAAGCAAAGGGAAAGAAATAAGGCCGATAAGCTGTTTTCAATTTTGTCTAACAACGCCGTCGCAGCGGCAAGGTTATCAAGAGCAATATAATTGGTAATTTCCCTTAGATCGTCCTCGGCGACCTGTAATAAACGAATCTCGCGCTCAAGCTGCTTCATGGATCAGCCTGAGCATATCTTTCATGACCTCGGAAAGGCTTCTTCCCTGATCACCCGCCGCTTTTTGAGATTGGGCAACTGCAAGCTCGCTGAATAAATCCAGTTTCATCTGCAACTTGCTGTAATGGACCAGAGACATAACCACCACATTACCATTGCAATTTTTCGTAATGAATATCGGCTCATCGGATTGATGCGCCAATCGGGAAATGTCATTTGCCTTGCTTCTCAGGTCTGAAATGGGCTTAATGAGAGGCATATCCTCCTCCTAATATTTTATCAATATTATGTTATTTTAATGATAAAATCAAAGGAATAAATTGGAACAATAAAATCAATCTGCTGTTAGTCAACCTGCTTGTCAAAATTATTTATCTTACATATCATCAGTGGTAAACAATAATAAGGAGGTTCAACTTATGCCCTCAACGGTTACTTCTAAAGGCCAGGCAAAGATTCCCAAGCCGATTCGGGACGCTTTGGGCATCGCCCCCAATGATCGAGTTACATTCATTCAGGAAGGTAAAGAGTGTTGCTCCAACCTGTCGGGACACTGACGTCCTTCAAAGGCGTGTGAAAACAAATGGTCCCAGCTCTTTCGCGGAAGAGCGTTCACATGCCAAAGCAACGGTCGCCCGAAGAAACAAAGAGGAAAGCCAATTCCCCCCCTTTACACACTTAATATACAACATTACTACCGGCAGCTGCACCGCCACCAGTCGAAGAAAAAGACTTATCGACGTGTATGCCACCGCCAGTCATGCTTATGGTATTGCAAGAAACAGTGCCGAAAAAATTTGTAGCCGATGTAAGCGCACATGCAGCAGCAGGTGCACTAACCCCTCCATATGTTTCCTGCGAATTAAAATTTAGCTGAGAAGAAATTATGCCCAAAAACCTCAAAGCTGTTGCCGGCGTTTGCTCTAAACCATCGGCACAAGGCGTTGCAGTGACTCCTCCTCGGCAGGGTGGATTGATTCTACAGTCACTGCCAAAAGTAGCCACTTGTAACACATATAAATCCAACGACCCTGTTGGTGAAATGTAGATATTGGAAGCATTAATCATGTTTACATTTCCAGTGCTTGTTATTCGAGTATTATCATTCGTAAACGCTTCGGTAACGATAATTGTAACGTTGCCATCGATCTGGAGTGTTTTATAATTAAAGTTCAAATAATTGGTTCTGTAAACACCGGTCGTCAGCGTACGAGGATCATTCGTCGTGAGAGAGCCGGTCATTGAGTAGTAATAATAGGTTACTCCTGCTACTTTTGTAGTCATTCTGCGACCTGTTATTGTGCCGCATGTGTAAAAAGAAGTGCAGTCTCCGGGAGGAAGAACGTCTGAATAATCCTGAAGTGTGCTTGCGGAGGTTCTTGTTCCCGTAATCGAACCAAATTTTGAGACAACGATAGCGGTAGCAGGGTCGCCATTCGGTCCGCAAACTGCGTTCCCATAAATCGTACCGTTGTTTACCGCAATGCTTCCTGTGCTTGTTCCGTTTGTTCGGACAATTGCCTCTTGCGTTCTATTGGTGGTAGCATTATATGGTCCTATTGACGAATCGTAACTGTCAATAATGGCTCCTGAATTAAGTGCAATGCTCGTAACTCCAAAAACATCTAAAGCGAACCTCTTACTCTCAATTGTAAATTTGATCTTTTGTTTCGTCTCCAATGCAGAGCCTTCATTGACGATTCCCGTAGACTCCATGTAGGACCGTTTATCATCGGTAACCGAACTTAGATAGATTTTGCCTTCCGGCAAAATCAATGTCTTTCCATTAAGAGCTGCATCAATGGCAACCCTATCACCGGCAGGAAGGTTATTTTGAACGAATGTCGCGTAATTTCTCCCCGATTGCGCCAGATAATATGCTTTTGTCTTGTTATTTATAAAGAGTTCAGAATATGTTGAAGAGGAAAACAAACGAAACATTGCAGTTCCCATTACGGCAACAATAACCATTGAAACAATAATGAATATAAGTACCGAACCGGCTTGTTCTTTCCTCAACATTTTACATTTCAAAATCATTCTTTTCTTCCTAATGGCTATGCTTATGGAGCGATTAAGGATGTGTCAAAAGATGGCATACTCCGGGCTTTAAATTCAGACGTCACATTATCCGCCCCTGTCAATTTAAGGGTGATCTCGATGATTTTTGTCGTCGCCAGAAATTCCGTGCTTGCTGCGCTACCATAATTATCATAATAGACCATTGAAAAACTGCTGACTTGATCCGTTAATTTGTCTGTATCCAATAAAAGGTCATTTCCACCCAGGCTGATCGTGTGGGTTGCAACATCTCTGTATGAAGAAAAGGTTATGCTATTTACTGAAGATGCTGAAACTTTTTTTATATTGTTTAATTCTTTTTGCATTCTCGCGATGGCGATTTGCCCCTTCAGCAGTGTATCGACATTTTTTTCCGAAAAAAGAAAACTTTTGACCATGTGGACGCTGGACATGCCGACAACAGCCGCCACGATACCGACTAGAACAAGCGATATGATAATTTCAATTAAGGTAAGTCCTTTATTGTTCAATATTTTCGTACACATAACCATTCTTATTATATAGCTATTTTTGTAAGTAATATGGACAGCGTCTCACCTAACTCGTTTCTGATGGTTACCTTCAATATTATATCCCGAATCGCCGGCGGATCGTTAACAGCGTCAATATCTACAAAATCACTGCCGACAAGTTTTACGAATTTGTTATCCACCAGCGTATAGGGACCATAACCAGCAGGCGGAGGTTGCTGGGATGTCGGGTTTGCAATTTTTGTCTGGAGCGGCACTAAATCTGCTTTATAGTTTAAATTATAATCTGCAAATATATTCTCCATGACTCTCTGTAGTTCCATGGCTTTTTGTGACTGATTTAAAGGCTGAGCGCTTTTGGTCAGTGAGGTCTGAGAGTAAGTAAACGCCATCACGCCCAGTATCGCCGCAGCGACTATGGCGATAATGGTCTCGATAAGAGTGAATCCTTTGCTGTTTTTTCTGTTTGAGAATTTCACGGGATGAATCCTGTATTTTTTGCAATTGTAATCGTTTTGAGAGAGATTCCATCGGTGATCGTAATAGTTAAATCTGCGGTTATAGGTGTTCCTGATGTGGAAGGAATTCCCCAAACATCATAGGTTATCGTTGTTCCTGCACTAGTTGTGATAGTAATGCCGCTCGGCAAATTGTGCGTTGATGAGCTTTCACCGAATAAACCGGGATTCGTGATAGCACCTTCTTCCGTCTTCTGTAAGGTATAAGAATTAGCGGAAAGAACTACTCCCCAAGTGGTAGCCTTTTCTCCATATCGTTTATCCGCATCGGACAAGGCCCGATACTGCGCGTAACGTAAATTTGCTTTTAATATTTCCATCTCGGCCGCAACGTTGTACGTCTTCGTTGAAATCATTCGCGATACAGCTACGACACCAACAACGGCTATGATGAGAATGACGGCGATTATTTCAATGGCCGTGAATCCTTTTGGTTGTTTCTTGATGTTTTTACGATATGCCATGTCCGTTAATTTGTTTCCGCGATTTTTCACTGACTCTTTGGTATTTATTAGCGCACATTCATTATTGTTTTTCGTATGCATTCTACCATATTTTAAGACGTTTCACCAAATCTTTGTAAACCAGTGACCCACCGACGACCAGCCCCCGACGCTCAGTTGTTAGTAGCAAATAGAATGCAGTCCTATTTTGAAGTACATGATATGTCCGCTTTTCACTATGCTTAAGGAAAGGGGCGAAAGGCATCTTCTTACGCCCCTTTCCTTCGGTTTCGGCGAGCGGCGGACTTACGCTGCCTTGTCTTTTTTCTTTTAACTTCAGATGACCGTTTTGATCATAATCAGCCACTTTTCTTGGACCATGGAAGATAGCCAGAGAACCGTCCATGTAGCGGTGAACATTCACCCTTGCCCGAACATAATGACAACGATACTTGTCAGTAGGAATCTGGAGTGTAATGCCGTCAAAGGCGACACAGTTATCAGGCGTCGCGGTCCGTTCATGATATTCGCAGAGAATGTCTTCGATATGAGCGCCCACCCAGGGAATAAAAGCGGCACCTTCTTCTGGCGGTTTTTGTTTGAACTCCTTGTTGTAGGCCGGCAGATAGGTTTTTTTGATGTAACGGTTGGCGTCTTCCATGCCGGTGATGTGATGGACGGCAAGCTTCTTGGTCAGCCTGTACTGGTGGGTGCGAAACATTCTTTCGCTCCGTCCCCTGGCCTCCGGGGAATAGGCCGGAATCATGATGATCCCTAACTGCTGCACTCCCGATCGAACTGAGCCAACTGCGTTGTACTGATCCTGCCCCCTTCCTTCGGCGTAAACCAATAGTGGCTTCCCCGATCCGTATAGATCGAACTGAACAACCATTTCTTCAGGACAACGTCCTGAACGCCTTGGAAACTGCTGGCGGGTTCCTCCTCATCTATGAAAAACATACCGTAATGCTCATTTGTTGCGTCATTCATCGTCACGATCAAATTCCACCTCTTCTCCGGCGATGAACTCCTTTCTTCTTCAACTTTGGAACCAACCCTTGCTGCTGCAAACTGTTCTTCACCCAGCTATAACTCCGATTCCCACCATCTCTGATATACCAGGAATAGAAGTGCTTCACGTTCCAACCTCGATAACTTCTACGGTATCGTTCTCCCAGCTTCATGACCTCATCCACCAGTCCTCGCCGGTGAGAGGCTTGGGTAAGCCGTTTATCGTTCAAACCTTCCAGACCATCTTCTTCATACCGACATATCTGACGACGAAACGTCCTGCTACATACCCTCAATAAACGCGCTGCCTCTTCCTGACTTAACTTTCCTTCCTGCCATCCTCCATAAACTTCGCCAAATCGCATCCTCCGGATCTCCTGTAGTATCTCCGTCCGTCTCATCCGTCACCTCCATCTGGCAACTTCTTCTCAACCGGACAGTTTATGTGCTACTTACACGCCCGACGCTAGTTTGACATCACCCTGCTCAACTGTTATCATATTCTCACACAATGTAATCACTCACGGGAGGCAGATATGTTAAGGACGCAAATACAATTGCCGGAAGAACAAGTGGCAATGTTGAAAATAATGGCTGCGGCAGATAATAAATCGATGGCTGAGATCATCAGGTAATCTGTTGATTGTTTTGTCCAAGTCTAAATCACCGGCTGGTGATATGCAGCGTCGTAAACGGGGGTTGGCAGCCGCCAGTCGGTTCCGATCCGGCGTCAAAGACCTGTCTGCCTCGTATGATGACTGCCCGGCAGAGACTTGCGGCAAATGAGCATTTTTTTCGATACATCGGCATTTCAAAGAGCAGGGTTTTAAATGTCTTCCCGAAATATAAACAATAGAAATTCGAGATTATGCCAATCGAAGTCAAGAGGCTGCAATCCGTCGCATCCCTTCAAAATCAGTTCCGACGAGCAATCTGCCACTTAACAGTTGTGGTGTTTGACGATAACCCTGTCATACCCATATCGACCAGCGGAAGATATCTTTTATTCGATTGCGTCGCATCTCCTTTTATCCGGTGTATCGTTTGGGATTGGTAAGTTGAACAATCCCGCACAGCGGAGGCAATGAAAAAATACCATTTCTTATTGCCGTGGTTCGCCAAGCGCCACAACGTTTCGGCCATAATTCGCTAAAGTCACACCCTGACGTAACTGCGGATTCTTCAATCTAGGCGTAACGCCCATGATGCGGGAAGTTAACTCAAACTCCGGCGAAATATTTTTGGACAAATAAAAATAAAAATAGTAGGTTGTAAACATACGAACCCGGAGTGGCGTGCGATGTTATTTAACAAGACAGTTGCTGTTGTTGTCCCCGCATACAATGAAGAAAGACAGATCGGCCACGTCCTTTCAACCATGCCTGATTTCGTTGATCGCATCATCGTGGTGAACGACTGTTCAAAGGACAACACGGCCGGCGTTGTTATGGCGCACATCAATCAAGATTGCGCAACCGGGAAAGTTATCAGCGAAAACCGATGCCAAATTGACGGCAATAAATACGACAGAGCGGAAACGCTGCTGAAAGATCAACAACAGAAGGATATTCAATATTATACGCCCTCCGAGATAGCCAACACGCATCCCGACAACGATCGGGTCATCCTGATCAACCACCTGAAAAACGGCGGCGTCGGCGCGGCCATCGCCCGCGGCTATAAATGGTGCCTGGATCACGCCATCGACTGCACGGCTGTCATGGCCGGAGACGGTCAGATGGATCCGGCAGAACTGGAAAAGATATGCAGCCCGATTTTGACCGATGACATCGACTACGTGAAAGGTAACCGGCTCATTCACGGCGGTGCTCGTCTGGTCATACCCAAAACACGTTTTTTCGGCAATTCCATCCTGTCGATATTAACCAAGATCGCCTCCGGCTATTGGCATGTCTCTGATACCCAGACGGGATACACGGCCATTTCTCTTTCCGCGTTAAACGCGATTAAGATTCACGACATTTATCCCAGATACGGCATGCCCAACGATATGCTCGTCAAACTGAACATTGCCTTCTGCACGATAAAGGAAATCAAAATCAAACCCGTTTATAATGTCGGCGAGACCTCTAAAATGAAAGTGCATAAAGTGATTCCCCGCATTGCCTGGCTGCTTTTCAAAAGTTTCTTTAAAAGACTCTGGGTAAAATATCTTTTCCGCGATTTTCATCCGCTTTTCCTGCTTTATCATTTTGCCATCGTGGTGGGCCTCATTTCTTTGCCCTATGCCGTCAAGGTTCTGACGTATACTCTTTTCCAGGAAACGGTTTCAGCCACAACAATGCTGGCATTTTTCTTCTTATTTACCAGCAGTTTTCAGTCGCTTTTATTCGCCATGTGGATGGATATTCAGGACAATGAGAGGCTTTATAAATCTTGATTATGAGCAATAACAGCACGATGAAAAATAAAAAAAACATCGCCGTCATCGGAGCGGGCAATTGGGGCAAAAACCTGATTCGCAACTATTTCGAGCTTGGTGCTCTTGTCGCCGTCTGCGATAAGAGGCCGCAAGCTCTGGAAGAAGTGCATAAGCTTTATCCATCCTGCGAAACTTATCCGTCACTGAAAGATGTTCTCTCTCATTCTGACGTGGAGGCGATCATCATTGCAACCCCCGCGGAAACTCACTTTATCCATGCCAGAGAGGCGCTTCTGTCGGGCAAGCATGTGTTTGTGGAAAAACCGATGACGCTCGCTGAAAAAGATGCGGAAGAAATGATCCGCCTTGCGCAGGAACATCAGCGGATATTGATGGTTGGTCATCTTCTCCAACATCATCCGGTTTTTGCGAAGCTCAAACAAATAGCTGTAAGCGGCGAATTGGGGCGAATCAACTATATTTACTCGCATCGGTTGAATCTGGGTAAAATCCGCAGAGAAGAAAATATTCTCTGGTCATTCGCTCCCCATGATATCTCGATGATCATCGCGCTGGCCGGAGAAGAACCGGAAAGCGTCCTGGCAACCGGAGGAAACTACCTTCATAAGAAAATTGCCGATGTTACCACGACGCATCTCGAATTTTCTTCCGGCCTGAAAGCCCATATTTTTGTCTCCTGGCTGCATCCCTTCAAAGATCAGAAATTGGTGGTCGTCGGTGACCGAAAAATGGCTGTTTTCGACGATACGCTGCCCTGGGAAGAAAAACTGCTGATCTATCCTCATACCGTAAAATGGGAACATAACATCCCCGTACCGACGAAAGGAATTCCCGAACGTATTGCCGTTCCGTATGCCGAACCTCTGAAGCTGGAATGCGAACATTTTCTGGATTGCATTAAAAATAATAAACAGCCGCTAACAGACGGCGCTGAAGGCCTGCGCGTTCTCCGGGTATTAAATGCAGCGGAGTGTTCTCTTAACGAGAATGGCCAGAGAATCAATTTGCAGAATAAACAGGCGATCGCAGAGGAAAAGGCAACAACCGGCTTTATTCATCCAACAGCATCAATTGATGAGCGGGTCGAAATTGGACCCAGAACGAAAATCTGGCATTTTTCGCATGTCCTTTCCAATACGAAAATCGGTCAGAATTGCTCAATCGGACAAAATGTTGTGATCGGACCGGATGTCGCCGTCGGCGACGGCTGCAAGATTCAAAATAATGTTTCCGTGTATAAAGGTGTGACTTTGAGTGATGACGTGTTTTGCGGCCCATCGGTTGTCTTCACCAATGTCATCAATCCACGCTCCGAAATTCGGAGAATGTCCGAAGTCAAACCCACATTGGTTAAGAAAGGTGCAACGCTCGGCGCTAATTCAACAATTGTATGTGGTCACACAATTGGCAGTTATGCCTTCGTCGCCGCGGGCGCTGTTGTAACCAAAGATGTACTCGATCACGCTTTAATAGCCGGCAATCCTGCTCGCCAAATGGGCTGGGTCTGCCAGTGCGGACATAAGCTTAATGCAAAGCATCAATGTCCAGCGTGCGGAAATAAATATAAAATGAAACCTAAACAGCAAGGGCTGCAGAAGATTGAATAATATCTGCTGTAGTTGTTTTAAGATTGATTCCCATGCGCGGTCTGCATGTATGCAGCAATCATGATGTCGCCTTGGACTTTGCAAATCCGTTATTTAGTCGGCGCAGTTGAAAGGCTAAACCAGCAATCGAATGCCTTTTGACAATTAGTACATCGCCCATTCATGCACCCGACCGCGAATACATTTTGACAAGTCCGTCGTCGCTCCCAGTCCCACGTCGATGCTTTTCTCTGAATAAAACTTCCTTGGATACTTTTGCCGGTTTTCTTTTATTGATATAGAGAATTCCTATAAAAAATAGTGCTTTCAAAATATACTTGACAATAAACTTTTATATGTTATGAGTAGGATAACTACTCATATTGGATCGAAAATGGACGACCTTTTTGCAGGGCTTATATCATCGAAGACGAGAATCAGTCTGCTCATGCGCTTCTTTTTCAATCCTGGAACGAAGTCTTATCTCAGAGAACTTTCCAACGATCTTCATGTCTCGACGAACGCCGTCCGTGAAGAGCTGAATCAGCTCACAAAAACGAAGCTACTTACATCCGAAAAAGAAGGACGCAATGTTCTTTACAAGGCCAACAATGATCACCCTCTTTTCCCGGAACTGAAATCCATGGTCGGCAAAGTCATGGGGCTGGACCAGGTTATCGACAGCATTCTCACCAGACTGGGAGACCTGGAAAAAGCTTATATCATCGACGATTATGCCGAAGGCAAGGATACCGGAATCATCGATTTGGTGCTGGTAGGAAACGTCGACCAGTATCACCTGAACGATTTGAGCAGGAAAACTGAACGCTACATCAATCGCAAGATTCGCTCGCTGGTATTGACCCGTGAAGAATTCAAAGCTTTTACACCCGCATTCGATAAACGGCCCAACTTCCTGGTATGGGAAAGGTAACGGAATACGTAACGGTCCCTCCGCTACGAATTATTTTCCTTACAACAAGAGTTACCTACACTGCCATGTAACTCAAGGGGCGGAGCTGGATCAGCTTGACCTTAATCCAAAATATTACCCAGCTAAAGCTGCCATGGCATTAATTCTGGAATAATCGCCTTCAAGGGATATAATGATTCTATCAATATGGAGTTGAATTCGAAAGATCTTCATGTAGAGGCAAACTATACCATATATTGTCAACACCGAGCTCTAAATTGTACAAGGCAGTAAAAAGAAATATCCAGATGGCTCCGTTGCATGTTCTTGACCAAGGAAACTTCAAAGCATTGATGCCGATTCTAGAAAGCTGGTCAAACTTTTTGGTCGGAACACGGTAGGGGAATTCATAGCGGCAAGCCGATGATTGAAAAAATACTAAGATTCCTGCCTATGGAGATTCGCACTAAAATAGAGCATCGACATGACCTAATGCGAATACTTAACAATATCAGTTGGCTGTTCTTTGACAAGTTTCTACGAATGGGTGTGGGGTTAGTTGTAAGCGTGTGGATTGCCCGATACTTGGGACCTGAGCAATTCGGCCTTTTGAGCTACGCGCTTGCGTTTGTCGCCTTGTTCACCGCCGTTGCCAATCTCGGACTCAATGGTATAGTTGTACGCGACTTGGTACAAGATCCTCCAAAGGCCGAAATCACCATGGGTGCTTCATTTGTACTATCTGTGCTAGGTGGATTTAGCGCCCTTTGTCTGTCACTGCTAGCCAATAGCTTTGCAAGACCTGATGATGAACTGGCCAAGTTTATCATCGCGCTGCTTTCTCTGCTCATGGTTTTCAAGGCCACCGACGTGGTGCGCTATTGGTTTGAAGCCCAGGTTCAATCCAAGTATGTCGTATGGATGGAAAACGTTGTTTTTCTTGTTATTTCATCCGTAAAGATAGGCCTCATTCTTACGAGTGCCCCCCTTATTGCTTTTGTATGGGCCATATTTGTCGAGTCACTGATTGTATCAGTCGGGCTGTTAGGCATTTATGCATGGAGAGGAGGCAAGCTCACTGTTTGGCGTTTTCGGTTTGCCCGTGCCAAAGTCTTACTGAAAGACAGTTGGCCTTTGATCCTATCCGGTCTTGCAATCATGGTCTATATGCGTATCGATCAAATCATGCTGGGACAGATGCTTGGTGATGAATCAGTCGGCATTTATTCCGCCGCAGTGCGCATAAGCGAGGTTTGGTATTTTATTCCCATGATCATTGTGGCTTCTGTCTTTCCGTCAATCATAGAAGCAAAAAAGAAGAGTATAACCCTTTACTGCAAGCGTCTGCAAAAACTCTTCAATGTGATCGTGATGCTATCGTTGGGCGTGGCGATCCCGATGACATTTTTATCGCATTGGGTTGTAATGCTCCTGTTTGGAAGCGCCTATCTTGAGGCAGGGACTGTACTCGCTATACATGTCTGGGGCGGAATATTCATTTTTCTGGGAGTTGCCAGTGGAAATTGGTTCATCATCGAAAGGCTTCAAAAACTTTCTTTTTATAGAACCCTGCTTGGGGCTTTAATAAATATCGGAGCGAATTTCTTTTTAATACCCAAGTATGGCGCTATTGGTGCTGCGGTCGCAACCGTGTTTTCTCAAATGATGGCAGCTTATGTGTTTGACGTAATAAGTTTTAAAACAAGGGATTTGTTTTGGATGAAAACTCGGGCTTTATGTTCACCATTTCTTTCAATAAAGATAAGGAGTCGTCCATGGTAAATGTAATGGTTAAGTTATATAGAATTCTTTTTGCCAGAGTGCTATTCTATGGTCTAAACAAGCTAATTTATCGTTGTAGCCTGAGTGGTTTAGGTATTTTAAATTTCGAATCTGATATAGTAAGTGGCGAGGCGAGCTTTATGAAAAGTTTTCTAAAGAACCGTACAAATTCTGTTGTCGTAGATGTAGGTGCCAATGTAGGTAATTATTCTAAACTCGTACTTGATATGAATAAATCTGTAACTGTTTATGCATTTGAGCCTCACCCAAAAACCTTTGCAAAACTATGCGATGCTATCCGAAACGAAAATTTTCATCCAATCAACTCGGCTGTCAGCAATATTGAGGGAAGTCTGCAACTATATGATTACGAGGGAAATGATGGTTCGCAACATGCATCCCTATATAAAGACGTAATTGAAAATATTCATCATGCAAAATCTATTGTGCACAAAGTCAGAGTTTGTAGGCTGAGTGAATTTGCTCGCAGTAATAATATACAAAAAATAGATCTTCTAAAAATAGACACAGAGGGCAATGAAATGAATGTCTTGAGAGGTATAACTGAGTTTATTCAATCCGGGAAAATAGAGGCAATACATTTCGAATTAAATGAAATGAATGTATCTAGTAGAACCTTTTTTAGAGATTTTTGGGACATTCTACCTAATTATGTCTTTTACCGTCTTCTTCCAAGTGGAATGGTGAAAATTGAGCGATATAGCCCATTATTTTGTGAAATTTTTGCTTATCAGAACATTGTCGCAATACTAAAACACCATTAATTTAAATTTGAGCATAGTGGATAATATACAAGCTATTTTAGCTGATCAGTTTATTCCATCACGACCGTTAAAGACAGCGGTTTTATTCCTAATTTTTAATCGTCTCATCACAACAAAGCAGGTATTTGAGGCAATCCGAAGAGCCAAACCGCCCCGTTTGTATGTTGCCGCCGATGGCCCAAGGGACTCAAAACTGGGTGAAGTCGAGAAGGTCAACGCTGTCCGTGACTATGTTATGAGTCATGTCGATTGGGATTGTGAAATAAAAACGTTATTTCGAGAGAAAAATCTGGGATGTAAATACGCTGTGAGTGGCAGTAT
>Ga0351971_1096_pt1 | contig 17811 bp, 19 predicted proteins | sample BONcelFGM3001F11_FD_206746 | JGI IMG/M metagenome (GOLD analysis project Ga0351971, IMG submission 206746) | Enriched cells from coal bed in the Powder River Basin, Montana, United States - BONCAT cells FGM rep2 HSBNCT.FGM.300.1.F11 ...
TCATCATTCACCTAAAAACTATTATTTGCTTATGAAATTATAAAGGCTTCTTACTCGAAGTGCTAAAAAAAGAAATTACTGCATATTCTGAAATATACGACCATCATCTAATCTATTTCGAACACTTAAGGTAATGTTTTTTCATGCAGAAGAATTACTCTACACAATATTGAAATATTTAAAATGTTGGGTAATATAATATTGAGGTTATGAAATGAATGTAATTTATGAAATGTTGGCAGAAGAAAAGAAAAGAAATATTAAAATGCAACAAGCACGAATGTTACTTATTCTCATCAATCGTATTTGGCAATGTATTCCAGGGCAGCTTTGGATAAAAGGCCTGAACGTGTTTCATTGGTTTTTTCAGCAAAAGTATCTATTTTAGAGAGAATACTGCCAGGCAATGATATATTGATACGTTTTGATTCGGTAGCAATTTTCTTTAGATCTACTTCGACTAAAGCCCAAACCCCATTACGATCTTTTTGCTTTGACTGAAGTTCGTCTACTTTTGAGGGTAATGGTATTGGATCATTGTCCATCATCAAGCCTTCCAAATGGGTTAAAATAGCTTCTTCAGCATTGGTTAAAGCTTCTTCCATAGTACTTCCAGCTGAATAACAGCCAGGTAGATCTGATACAAGTACTCCAAAGTCGCTGTCCTTATCTTTCTCGATGTAAACAGGGTATTTCATTTGTTTTTTCCCTCCAATCCTGCATATTTTAGGATGCTTTTCACTGTACCCATGGGCAAATCAGCTTTTGGATGTGGTACAGTAATCTTTCCAACTTTTGTGTCATGCTTAAACTGATGATGACTGCCCCTAACATTAAACAAATACCATCCATCATTAACTAGCATTTTTATCATCTCGCTACTTTTCACATTGTGTATTATACACAATATTTATTAAAAAACAAACAAAACTGAGAGGCTACTTCTTGTGATTAGAATAGTATTAGTTAGTATTAGATGAGCATTAGTATATTCCAAAACAAAACCATTTTATTGGTCGACATGGTTGATAACACCCAACTGTAAATATTTACCAGTTCCATGTTATTCAAAAAAATCAATAAATCAAGTTGAAAAGATCAATCCAAAGTTCGGATAGATTAACAGCGCTTTGATCGCCGTCGTTGATGCAAAAATGATTATAGCCATGGAAACACCAGGAATATCTACCATTCAACATTCTCTTTGCTTTGTATTTTTTGTGTTTTTTTAGATTTTCCAGCTCTTTTTCGCTTTTTTTCTTCTTCTTTCAGAAGTTTGATTGGACTTTCTATCTGATATGCTTTGAAAACATTTAAAACTTCCAGCTTATCCAGAGCACGTAAGACCTGGACCAAAGTAAGCAGACTCACTGACCTTCCACAGACTATATGCCCCCGTACAGAGCATAAACAGGAATGCAAGCAATATCATCTATTTCGAGGTAGTTTTCCCCAAGGTAAAAGAGAAATCCTTTGCTTTGTTGTTTGATGCTGGATATGAAAGCCTTTATATTGGCAACATCGCGCGAAGAGGGTGTTTTGATGGCTTTTATCTCAATGGCATGAACTGTTTCTTCTGCTTCAAAAATCAGATCGATTTCTCTTCCACCTGCGGATTTATAATAATAAAACTGATCCGCTTTGATAAAACCTAGTTTTCTGCGCTTCTCTAGCTCAGAGATCACAAAGTTTTCCAGGAGTTGGCCTTCACTTAAACGAAATCGAAAAGCTTCAATGATTCCATTATCAGCAAAGTAGGTTTTTCCAGATTTGATATAGCGCTTGGCGGGACCCTCTTTGTATCCATAAAGCTTAAAGGTAAGCTCAGACTGGTAAAGAGTGTTAAGGTATTTTTGAGCTGTGGGAACACTCAAACCAGATTCCTTTGCAAAGTGACTTATCTCAAGATTTGTGCCGATAGATTGAGCAATATTACCGTAAATAGCTCGAAGACCATCCAGGTTTTCAATGTTGGATAACTGTTGAATGTCCTTCGTGAAATAGGTGTTTTTATAATTGTTAAGAAGCTCTGTTTTATCTGATTGACTCTGCTTTATTAAGACTTCGGGAAATGATCCATATATTACAGCTTCATTATAGCATCTAGAGGCTTCTTTGAGTAAAAGATACTCAGCTTTCTCGGTAAAAATACGATGTTGTGGAGACGCTTTGTCTTCACCCCAACAGGCAGTGGGCATGGAGTAACGATTTATTCTGCCTGCGAGGGTATCTGCAGAAGCATCCAGCAAGCCAATCGAACTGGATCCTGTCATGATGATATGGTCATGGTTCTGGTCGATGGCATACTTAACAGCGATGGTTAAAGGGGGTACTCGCTGAATTTCATCAATGATGCCTTTATGCTTAAGACTTGCTATCATTCCCTTGGGATCTCGTTCTGCCCAATGAATCATATCAAAGTCATCGAGGGTGATATAGGTGTAATCTGGAAAAGTCTGCTTAAGATAGGTGGTTTTTCCAGAACGCCTTGGCCCTATAATGAGTGCACTTTTTTCTTTATCTAATTTCATCCATCGTTGAAACATGTTGCGCAGCCCTTCCTCATTTTTATTTATATTTTAACATGGATATTCTATAAGTCTATTTTAATAATTACCATGCAATACATAAAATTAAAAAATAAGGGGGCTTATGCTTTCCAGTCATATTCGATAAATTGAGCTGTTTTTTGTGCAATCGTCGTACCCAGAAGTCGCTCAACTACATGCAAAGCACCGTCGATTCCAGCGGAGACCCCCGCAGTGGTGATAATTTTACCGTTGTCTACAAAACGCTCTCCAGCAAGCACCTGAATGGAAGGATACTGCTCTTGAAGCCCTTGGGTTGCACCAAACCAGGTGGTGGCCTTGAGTCCGTCCAGGAGTCCGATTTCTGCAAGAATAAATGCTCCGGTGCAAACGGAAAGGACGATTTGAGCATTTTGCGCTTGACTGAGTATCCACTGAGCAATACGAGGATCCTGGGTAGCAAGTTTTAAATTGCCTCCAGGAATCACAAGGATATCCGCTTGAGGGGAGGTTTCCAGATCATACACTACATGAAAGGGCATCCCTGTATGAGCATGGATTGCATTTTTGTCCGGGGCTACCAGGCTTACCTCGAAAGCAGGCTGTCCAGCTTCGTTCCTGGCGTCGTGAAAGATCTCCAGTGGTCCACAGAAATCAAGAAGATAAACTCCATCATAAACTAAAATGAGTACTTTCATAGTTAACCTCCGTGTAAATTCAAATACCTACTTCGAGATTTCAAGGATGTTTTTCTCATCCTCATCACCAGTGGGTATGGTATCACTGGATTCAATAAGCAGTATCTTGCAGGGCTTTTCTGCAAAAGGCTTGTGCTCTGTAGCTTTCGGTACCACCAGAAGTTCGCCTTCTTTGAGCAGTATAGAGCGATCTCGGAAATCAATTCGAAGCTCTCCTTCGACGACCATAAATAGCTCATCGCTATGGAGATGCTTATGCCAATGGTAGTCGCCCTTCACGATAGCAATTCGCACTTCGTAATCATTGAGCCAGGCTATAACTTTGGGCGACCATATCTTTATAAGTTCCGAAAATTGTTCTTTAATATTAACTTTTTTCATTATAACTATACTATAGCTGATTATGTTGATTTTATAAAAATACCAAGCAGCTCATTAATGCGATGTTAGATCCAATGTGAGATAATACTGACAAGCGGATGGATTTAGTTTTCCAGGCAAGCCATCCCCAGCAAAAACCAAAGACCATTCCTCCTGCTGTGAAAAGAAACACTTCAGACCTAAATCCTGAAAGCGCCCCATAGGGGGAGAGATGCCATAGACCAAAACCAATAGAAGGGTAAATAAAGGATAAAAATAGGTTGTTTTTAAAGAATCCCCCATAGGCTCCTCGCCATAAAATTTCTTCCAGAGTTCCATTCCATAGACTGATTAACAATATGAGGAATATTGTAGCTATCGGATGCGCATTGATATTTAGCTCTTTAAGTTCGGGGGGTAGTACTCCTGGAATCAATACCATGAATCCAATAAATATCGGTAATAAAAACGCTATTGCGTGGAATACGGAAAAAGGTTTTGGAATCAAAAGAGTTTTAGGATGAAGCAAAGAAAAGAGCTTTATTCGACCGAGGATAAACCAAGGAATGAGTAGGCACCAAAAAATCCAATAAAGAGTATTACCTAAAAAAGCTAACGGATGGGAGCCTGGGAATGAAACAAAAAGTATATAAGTGCTTAGAGGAACAAGAAATGGTACAAGAAGGAGTACCCATTTTTTTACACTATGCATTATCGTATATTTTGTTCCAGCAATCCAACATCTATTTAGTCCTCCTTCAATTTATTAGTGATCTTTCATTTCTATTGTATAAAAAAAATAGATATAATAAATTAAGTAGAGGAGGTGTCATGAGTTTTTATAGCCAAATAGCGGAGTATTATTCCCATATTTTTCCATTGAGCCAGGGTCAGTTGAGTTTTATCCTATCCAGATCTCCAAATAGTCAGGAAATGAAGCTGTTGGAAGTGGGTTGTGGAATCGGTGAGCTATCGATGGAGCTTGGCAAGCATTTTGGTAAAGTCTCGGGCATCGATTTGGATGAAGTCATGATCCAGAAGGCCAACTTACTGTCCAGGAAACAAAACCCTAATTTAGCCTTTTACAAGCTCAATATGCTAAACCTTGATCAACAATTCAAGGAGCATCATTTTGATCGGATAGTTTGTTTTGGTAATACCCTCGTACATTTGTTGGAAACCCAGGATATTCTAAGGTTTTTTGAGCAATGCCAAAAAGTTTTGCATGAAAATGGCCGACTCATGTTCCAAATACTAAACTACGACAAGATTTTAGATATGCAAATCAAACAGCTTCCGCTGATTGATAACAAAACCCTTCGCTTTGAACGTTCTTACGAATTTGGAACAGACCCCACTTTAATTCAATTTCATACCAAATTGTGGATTAAAGAAAGTATGTCAAGCTATAGTAACGTCATCTCACTAAATCCAATACGGAAAAACACCATTGAAACACTTTTATCAAAGGCTAGATTCCAGCATTATCACTTTTTTGGTTCGTATGAACAGGCTCAGTTTCAAAAAGATAGCGAACTATTACTTTGTGAAGCAGTTTAGATTAGTAAACATAGAAATAAATCTTGAAGCGAGGTGAGGGCATGAAAGTACTGATTACTGGTGGAACAGGTTTTATTGGTAGCCAGGTAACTTTAAAATTAGTGAATATGGGTCATGAAGTAGTACTCTTGACGCGGGGAAGTAAAAAGCTCCCTACAGCGCTGGATATCCCTGGTGTTTCAAGCTATCCCTATGCTTTTAAAGAAGATAGTCACCTTCCTTTGGATCTGATGCAACAAATCGATGGCATCATCAATATGGCAGGAGAGCCAATATTTACCGGTCGCTGGACCCAGGAGAAAAAACAAGGTATTGTCAGTAGCCGAATCCCTATTACCCGGCAAATTACGGAAAGTATCGCCAGTCTGAAAGGTAAAAAACCAACCAGTTTTGTGAGTGCTTCTGCTGTGGGATATTATGGCGCTCGAGAGGAAGAAGAACTCTGTGAAAATGATTCCCCAGGCAGTGACTTTCTGGCAAATTTGGCTGTACAATGGGAAAAAGAGGCACTCAACGCTGAAAAGTATGGCACAAGAACTGTAGTGTTGCGTACTGGGATTGTGTTAGACATTGGTGGAGGCGCTTTGGCTAAAATGCTGCCCCCCTTCAAATACTTTATTGGTGGACCTATAGGCAGTGGAAAACAATATGTATCCTGGATACACCGTGAAGATATGGTTAACTTGTACATTGAAGCTTTATTAAACCCCAAACTGAAGGGTCCACTTAATGCCACAGCTCCAAATCCTGTCACCATGAAAGAACTTAGTCAGACTATTGGAAAGGTAATGCATCGACCTTCCTGGTTTCCAGTACCTGGCTTTATGCTAAAGCTTCTGATTGGCGAAAGTGCTCAAGTGATACTCACAGGGCAAAAAGTGATCCCAGACCAGTTAAAAAAACAAGGATATCAGTTTTGTTTCCCCCTACTGGAAGAAGCTTTAAGGGGTATCTTAGAAACAAAAAAAGCTTAAAAAACGAGCTTTAAAGTTCAAAAGGGGTGGATTGCTCCACCCCTTTGTGAAATTGTATGATCTGAGACTTTAAATTATTCTTTGCTAGTGGGAGCTGGCACAGGCATAGGACGGCTGGCAAGCTCTCTATCGAGCATAAACAGACCCCGTGCATCATGACCGATGCGTTCAAAGTCGTCTACAATCTGACTGGAATTGGCTTCTTCTTCGACTTGTTCGTTGATAAACCATTGGAGAAACTGGACCGTAGGATAGTCTTTTTCTCGCATAGCAATATCGTAAAGATTGTTGATACAACCGGTAATATGCTGTTCGTGGGCATAAGCAGCTTTGAAAGCATCTATCGGAGAAGACCAGTGATTGGTAGGCTCTTTGATTTCGCGTAACTTAAAAATGGCTCCTCGGTCCATGATATAGGCAATGATCTTTTCGGCATGAATGAGTTCTTCTTTGTATTGAGCAACCATCCAGTGGGCGGCTCCAGGCATTTTCATCGAGTGGAAATAGGCTACCATGGAAAGGTAAAGATAAGCAGAATACATCTCTTCGTTGATTTGTTGATTTAGCGCATCGAGCATCATGTGATTCATTTCTTTAAATTCTCCTTTCAATTTTACTTTTCAATCTAGAAAGCTAACTGCAAACTTTTTATAATGTATCAATTAAATCATATTATTACAAATTAGCTAAGAATTGATGTGCGTTTTTTACTACATTTGCATCTTTTTCATAAGTCATTTTGTTTAGGGCATGTTCATATTCAAGCCAAAGAAAGTCATCATGCTCTCCACATAAGGAACAGGTTTTTTCCTGCTGGGTTTCAGCGAGATAAAATACTACCTGTTTGTAAATATGGGGAGCGGGATAATAGGATATGACGTGGCGAAAAGCTGGTAAAATGGTGAGATCGTGGATTCCAGTCTCTTCGTATATTTCTCGAAGAGTGGTTTGCACCTCGGTTTCATCCTTTTCGACGTGTCCTTTGGGTAAGCCCCAGTATTCTTTTTCATTTTTATACTTTAGGAGAAGATACCAAAGCTTTTGCTCTGAACGACGAAAAACAACTGCACCACAAGATTTCTCTTTTCTCATTTAAGCCTTCTTCTTTTAATTTGAAGCATCCTGATATAAAATTATATTCAAATCAGTGAAAAGGACATATTAAAATATGAAAAAATTTAATTTTGCGAAATTGCAAGCGAAATCGATTCTTCCAGTCCTTCTATCCATCATCCTGATACTACCTTCCCTGACCTATGCCTTTTCCAATAATGAACCTTCCTCTGCCTTGAATGATGCTGTTTTAAGTTCAAAGCAAGTTTTTGTCCTGGTCGAATTGAAAGATCCAGGTACTATAGCCCTACAAAACCAGGGTACTTTTTCCATTCATCATCCTTTGACCGTCCAACATCAAGAAAAGATAAGCACAAAACAGCTACAAGTGCTGAATGAGTTAAGTCTGAGAGATATTCCCTTCAAGCATATCGGAAGCCTTAAGCATACTTCCAACGGTCTCATCATAGCGCTTGGCGAATACCATCTTCCCTTATTGTCGTGCCTGGCTGGAGTAAAAAAGTACACGGTGTTAAACGATATATTTGAGCTCGATCGCTGGGCAGCCGCAGTGAGTTTAAAGATCATGAAAGCTTCGTCAAGAAATATCCCCTGGACTGGTAAGGGCACCCGAATCGGTATTATCGATACTGGAGTAGACTATCTCCATGAAGATTTTACGCCTCCGGGTATTCGTGGAGAAAACAGCAAAACCGTGGATGGCGATGATTTTGCGGATGACGTCTATGAAGAAGACGTTTTGATAAGTGATGACAAGGATCCGATGGACGACGCAATTCAACATGGCGGACATGGCACCCACGTAGCAGGTATTGCTACCGGCAATCATCCGTCCATACCAGGAATGCCTGGAATGGCTCCAGACGCTTCCCTTTTCGCCTACAAGGTTTTTTCTTCCAAACCCAAAGCTGGAGGAGCACAAGGGGCTCATATTGTCCTAGCAGTGGAACGCTCCATAGAAGATGAATGCACGGTGATCAACCTTTCTCTGGGGCATCGTGCCCGTAAAATGAGCGAATATGAAGAATCCCCCTATATCAAAGTCTTTCAGCATGCCGTTGATGCTGGAGTCATCGTAGTAGCCACCGCAGGAAATAATGGATCCCGCTTTCTGGAAGAAGGCTTGGACAATGAATGGCCTATGTCTGCCCCTGGATCTTTTAACAGTGTTATCCAGGTAGCAGCAAGTGACGACCGACACTTCAGTCCTATCAAGCTACATCTCCATGATGGAAGAATCATTCAACTCAATGCCCAGCAATCCTATTTTACTCCACCTATCCCCGAGCATTATTCCATGCTGGAAATAGTTGACGCTGGCTTTGGTCGTAAAGAAGACCTGGAAGGAATGGACCTGACTGGTAAAATTGCTCTTATTTCTCGAGGTCCGATAGAGAAAGCTATCACTTTTTTAGAAAAAAACCGAAATGCAAAAGATGCTGGAGCAGCAGCCTGCATTATTTACAACTACGATCCTAGTCCATTTTTAGCTATCATGGTAACAGATGGCAATCTGATTGACCCCTGGAGCATGAAGCTGATACCCACCCTTTCTGTGACTTCCATGGGGGGTAGCTATTTCAAAGAGTTCCTCCGCTACGGAGGCAAGATGGAATTTAAACCCAGAGTACCTACCAGCATTGCCGATTATACTTCCGCTGGCCCTTCCCCGGATGCGCTATCCAACCAGTTTAAACCAGAGCTATGCGCTCCAGGTACTTCTATTTATTCTTCCCTTCCTTCCAGTTTGAGCAAAGAAGGAAACAAGGTACAATGGGGAAGTCGCCAGGGAACATCCATGGCAGCTCCTGTAGTTACCGGGAGTATCGCCTTACTTAAGGAAGCACGACCCTGGCTTAGCCCTGCTCAATGCAAAGCCCTTTTGATGAATACAGCCGAACTTTTAACCAATCCCCTTAACGGGGAAGTTTTTTCCTTTTTATACCAGGGTTCAGGTCAGATCAACGTGGAGGCAGCTCTTGCTTCGCCCATTATAGCTATGCCTCCTGCTTTTATGAGGTCTTTTGATGACACAGAAAAAGCTATTTCTCTCGAAATCGAAAACTTTTCCGAGGAGAGAGTTTTTGTGGATTTGCGCTCAGTCATCTATGACGGAGGAGAACTGGCAGATAAAATAAGCATTTCACTGGATAAACCTTTTATTGAGTTGGCTCCCCAAAGCAAAGAAAACCTACAACTCTGGGTACAGCTCGATGAAGAGCTTTCCATCTTAAAGAAAATTGAAGGGGTGCTATGGTTGGATGTTCATTCATCGATCAATACTGGAGGTATCACACATAATCTACATGTACCCTTTATTCTTTACCAAGCTGAAACCTTTATGGAGATTGAAAAAGCAGTAGCTCAGGTGGAGCTCTCCAGTGAAAAATTGGATATCAATGAAAACCCAAGCTTGAGTGTTTCCTTTCAGCTTAACACCGGATCACAAGTACGCACTACCGATAAAGAGGGTAAACAGACCATCAACGTCCGAAACTATGCCAGCCGATTCAGCATCCATATTGAGGATCAGGAAGGCAACAATTTAGGGACTATCTATTATTCGGAGCTTATGCCTATAGGTAAATACCACTTGGAATTTAATGGTCGAAACATTCTGAATCATTGGTTTTTGGAAGATGGAGCTTATCGTATGGTTTTTTCCCTCCATTGCCTTTTGTACAACTCTGATACCCAGGAAAGAAAGCTCCTCATGCTAGCTATGGCTGAAGAACAATTTGAGCTGAGTCAGTCCCCTCTTTCAATACCAGTACAAACTTTGCTTTCACTCCCACGGCTAATGGAGAACAATCGAAGATACAGCATGAAACTCTATGTGTTGGATTTCAAGGATATTCGACATATACAGGCAAACATCCTCTTTCCCTCTGCATGGCAAAACCTTCTCTTAATCCCAGGTGAGGATCAACTCTATGAAAGTCACCTCTGGAAGGAAAATGAAGATGGAAGAAGAGTGCTCCATATAGAAGCCCTGCGCAGGCAAGTGCTAGCAAAGGAAAGCTGGCAAGCCCTGGAGATCAGCTTTACCTATCACACTGAAGAGCTGCCTGAGCTTCCCGAACTTGATATTCAGCTGAGTGATGAGCACAAGATCCCGCGAAAAGTATTAATAGAGCTGCCGAAAATGGATAGCTATCTCGATAAAATGAAAGTCCTGGATCTTAATCAGGATGGCAAAATTGATAATCTTGATGCAGTCATACTACTGCAACATTACGGACTAAACTATCAGGATAGGGAATGGAATCCAGCCTGGGATCTTAATAATGACTGGAAGCTGGATCTGGAAGACCTAAAGCTTTTTGCCTATTTTGTACCCTGAGTTTTGCCCCCTGAATCAGGACTTTTTTTCGAAGTAAAACCTGAGCATTACCTGACTTAAATCCATGGCGTGACAAAAGATAGTTTGTGGGATAAGAGCGAGCAAGTCTTCGGAAGATATTTTTAATCGTAGCTCTCTTCCAAGAAAGGCTTCCATTCGGCATAAAAGAGCAAAAGCATCGTGCTTAATATTGGGAATATCGAGAATCATTTTGCCTCTTTTTTTTAAGACCCGACATAGTTCATTGACCAAGATTTTAGCATCTTGTAAGGGATAATATTCCAAAACTCCAATGCAGGTGATGCGGTCAAAATAAGAATCTTCAAAAGCCAGATCCAGACCATTTGAAAGCAAGATAGTAGCATTTACAATTTGCTGTTCTTGAATATAGTTTTGCATTCGCTTCACTATCTCATTCGATGCTTCTAGTCCGAAGTAATGCCATGGGTAGTGATGTAGCTGATATCTTTCCAGGTTTAAGTAGGATCCAAAATCAAGATATTTTTGACTCTTACGGGGTTGTAAAAAATCTATAATATCCTTTGTACCGCTATAAGAAGCGCAATTTTTAAAATAAGCATAAGCTGGATCTAAGATAATCTCTTCAGGAAGTATAGAAGACAGCGAAAGCCCTTTTTCTTCAATACGGGCAGACTCTTCAAAGGAACGGCTTAACTGCTCGAGTAAGCCTTCATTGTTCATAGTTGATAATAATTTTCATTGCTTGCGTAGGATCGCTTTGATCAATGCTTACCTCAGCGTCAAAAGATTCGGCAATAAATCGAAGAGGGACGAAAACACGGTTTTCAATGATCATGGGGGGGACATCCATACTGATAGGTTTTTGATTTACTTTAGCTTCGTAGTTGTTGACCTGGAGCGCAAATTTGGTTCTCCCATTATGTGTGATGATGGTGTTACCATCGCCAAAGAAATCGAACTCGAAGATCCTTTCGAAAATCTTGGAGCTCAACTAGTCAAAGAAGTTGCTTCCAAGACCGCAGATATTGCCGGAGATGGCACCACTACCGCTACTGTTCTGGCTCAAGCTATGATCAATGAAGGTGTCAAAAATGTTACTGCAGGTGCCAATCCATTAGCCATCAAGCGTGGTATGGACGAAGCTGTTCGTATTGCGATGGACGAGATCAAAAAAATTGCCAAACCCATCGAAAACAAAGAAGACATCGAAAAAGTAGGTACTATTTCTTCCAAAATGCCCACCATCGGCAAATCCATTGCCGAAGCCATGGACAAAGTTGGTAAAGATGGCGTTATTACAGTCGAAGAGCATGAAGGATTCGATATTAAAGTCGAGTTTGTCGAAGGTATGGAATTTGACCGTGGATATATGTCTCCCTACATGGTTACCGACTCAGAGCGTATGGAAGCCATCCTACGTGATCCTTACATTTTAATTACCGACAAAAAAATCTCTTCCATTCAGGACTTTTTGCCTATACTCGAAAAGCTTGCCAAAGGTGGACGCCCCTTCCTTATCATTGCTGATGATATCGAAGGCGAAGCTCTCGCTACCCTTGTAGTCAACAAAATCCGCGGCACTTTCACCTGCGTTGCTGTCAAGGCCCCCGGTTTTGGCGATCGACGCAAAGAAATGCTCGCTGATATCGCTACCCTTACTGGTGGACAAGTCATCTCTGACGACCTTGGTGTTAAATTTGAGAGCGTCGAACTCACCATGATGGGTCAGGCCGGACAAGTCAAGATTGACAAAGATTCCACTACCATTGTTAACGGCAAAGGTACCCAGGAAGACATCAAAAATCGTATCGAACAAATGAAACGCCAAATCAAAGAAACCAAATCCGACTATGATCGTGAAAAACTCCAGGAACGTCTCGCCAAGCTTACTGGCGGAGTTGCTGTCATCAAAGTTGGAGCTGCTACCGAAACCGAAATGAAAGAACTCAAGCACCGCGTTGAAGATGCAGTAGCCGCTACCAAGGCTGCCGTAGAAGAAGGCATCGTACCTGGCGGTGGTACTACCTTAATTCAGATTTCCAACGCTCTTTCCAAGATCAAACTCGAAAACTCCGACGAGCAGACCGGTATCAACATCATCATCAAATCCCTTATCGAACCAGTCAAGCTCATTGCCAACAATGCCGGAGTAGAAGGCATCGTTATCGCTGAAAAAGTCAAAACCCTTCCTATGGGACATGGTTTCAACGCTGAAACCATGGAATACGTAGATATGGTTAAGGCTGGAATCGTCGACCCTGCCAAAGTTCTTCGCACTGCCCTCCAAAACTCCTGCTCTATTGCTTCCCTCATTCTTACTGCCGAATGTTCTATCGTAGAAAAAAAGGAAAAGGATAAAGCCGCACCTATGGCTCCACCCTATCCTGAATACTAAAGCTAAACCTGGATAGCATAACTATCCCACAGGGGCGAACCCTTTACGGGGTTCACCCCTGTTTTTTCTAATACAAACCATAACGAGGAGTAAAGTGAGTAACTGGGTAGGAGAAATTGTAGAATGGTCAGATATCAGCTCGATCAAGCTAGAGGCATATCCTAAGCTAAGCTACAACGATGATCTGGCTTTATTGCAAGCCGAAATAGATCAGGCAATCTGCATCCTTCCTGTACTGCATATGATGAAAATACCTCTGGATCCTACCCGAAAAGCAGTTGCACTTAACATGGACGACCAAGAAATCACCATGCAATACCCCCAACAGTCTCTTTTTGTAAAACAGTATTTTCATTGTTTTTTAGCTGGCTCTCTCGTAAATGACCATTTTCGTGAAGCCTATACTCCTTTGGGTCTTGGCATTCACACTCGTGCAAAAGCGCTGGATTCTAAATGTTATGCCTTGCTGATGTCCCACGAAGCCTCTCTTTTTTCATTTCTATCCTGTTTTACCAGAGATCCTGCCTACACCCCCTTGCTCAAAACCATAGGCAAAAATCTTCTCAAAGACCACCAGGATCCTCTTATGCAGACTATCTTAATCAAAAACCTTAGCTTACTGCTCAAAGGGCAGTATTTTATCTTAAAAGATCTTGTCAGCTACATTCTTTCCTAAACCATGCGCAAGACTGTAGTCGATACCAATGCTCCTGTTCTGCAATACGACAAGGATCAACTAACTTTACTGATACTTCGATTTATCAGTGCACTGGATCTTAAACAATCATCCAAATATACTTATCAACGTGAACTCAAGCCTTTTAGCGAATGGGTCATCAAAAATAAAGTCAAACAGCCTGTCCGGGACGACATACTCCAATACAAAGCCTTTCTCGAAAAGCAAGAGCTTTCTCCTTTAACTATTTCCTCTTATATCGTTGTGGTTCGTCGTTTTTTTGAATGGATGGAAAGCGAGAAAATTTACCCCAATGTCGCCCGAGGTGTCAAGGGGATGAAACGTAATCGTGGTTTTCGAAAAGATCCCCTGACCCTGACCCAGATTCAAAAGCTCCTGGACCACATGGAGCGAGAAAGTAAGCGCGGAAAAAGAGACTTTGCCATCATCAACCTCCTCATTCGTACAGGCCTGCGTACCATTGAACTTGTCCGATCCAATATCGGAGATATACGCCAGGAAAGCGGAGAATCTGTTTTGTGGGTTCAAGGCAAGGGCCGAGACAGCAAAGATGAATTTGTGCTCCTTACTGACCAAACCCTTTTACCCATCCAGGACTATCTAAAAAAGTGTAGAAAAAAGCGCCTGCGTGAAAACGACCCTCTTTTTTCTTCTATTAGTGATCGTAACCAGGGAATGCGTCTGACAACCCGATCAATATCCCGTATCGTAAAAGAAAATCTTCGTCTGATAGGGATCGACAACCTTCGTCTGACTGCCCATAGCCTTAGACATACTGCAATCACCCTTGCTTTGCAAGGAGGAGCCAGTCTCCAGGAAGCTCAAGCGCTGGGAAGGCACGCCAATATCAATACTACGATGATCTATGCTCACAATATCAATCGGGTATCCAATGCTCCAGAACGAAAGATTGATGAATTACTGCGACAAGACCGCGAGAAAAACCCTAAAATATAAATCAATAATACTTTATTAGTATTAAGAAATATTGACATAACAAACTATTATGATAAGTTAGTATTGAATAATATTTAGGAGGTCTTCATGTTAGTTTTGAAACAGATACTGCTTAGCGGAATGCTTGTGCTGGTGCTAGCTCTTAGTGCATGCAATTCAAGCGCTGATCCCAAGCCCAATCCAAGCAATGGATCTTCAACGCCCCCAGTGGTCAACCAGGAGAATCCCTCTCCTTCCACCCCACAAGAGACGTACTTTTTGTATTTTAACAATATTCAAAAAGATCCAAAAATGTTGGATTGCGAAGTAGTTTATCCTACAACTCGCTCTTATAAGAAGGGCATAAACTACGAAGAAGTTTTAAGCGCTCTTTTAAATGGTCCCACCGAAGAAGAAAAATCCGAAGGTTTTGTACCTGTCAGCGTGCGTTCATATGCCTTAAATTATGTCATCATTTCAGGCAATACAGCTAAAATTGATTTTAAGATCCTCGAAATCAGTGGATCCTGTGCTGTTGCTTCCTTCAGATCCCAACTAACCGAAACATTCAAACAGTTTCCAGGAGTTAGCAGCGTAGCCATAAGCTTGCTAGGCGAAGACGAAGGTATTCTCGAACCCTAAGTTTTTTTGTTTTTTTGGGCTTATTCTTTCTTTATGATGGAAAGGATAAGCCCTTTTTTTATTGGTTTCCGTTTGTTTTTGATTATAATACCCCTCAGGATACAAATAAATAATGTTGAATAGATATAGGATAAAACGCTTTTTTTTATTATGGTTTTTATGTTTTTTTCTTATAAATACTCTATTGGTATCAGCCAATCCCCATACTACAGTCATCCATTTACAAATTGGCTCCAACAAAGCTTGGATCAACGAAAAAGAATACTCTCTTGACTTGGCTCCCTTTTTACACCAACAACGTACTATGGTGCCCTTACGTTTCATTAGTGAGGCTTTTGGCGCATCCATTGAATGGCTTCCCAATCCGAAGATTTCTGGTGAAGGCATGATTATTATTGATTTCCCTCATGAAGCAAAGCGTATCAAGCTCCATACCCGGGTACTTCTTGTCTTTGTGGAAACCTTTAGTTCTACGGTTCCTGAGCCTTCCGTCAAAACCTATACCCTTGACGTCGCTCCCTATGTGGTAAAGCCTCAAAATCGTAGCGTAGTTCCCTTGCGCTTTATTAGTGAAGTTATTGGAGCTACAGTAGAATGGAATGAAACTCACCGATCCATTACTGTCAGCTATACCCGATAGGATGAATACTCGAAGCATTGTCTCTTGTACTATGCTTTGTTTTTTTCTTGTTTTCACTTGCCTTTGTTTTAACCCAATCCCTCTTTCCATACCCATGGTTTATGCCAACGATGTGTTTCAACGAACCCAGCCTGAAGTTCTTTGGGAAAAAACTTTTGGAGGTCCGGGAGATGATCGGGGTGTCCGTACTGTCTATTGCTCTCAGGAAGAATGCTTTTTTTCTGTGGGTACTACCATCGCAATATCCCAGCTAAATTCCAGTATATACATCGTAAAATCAGACCTGGAAGGCAATGTTTTATGGGAAAGAAACTACGGCTCTCACAGCAATAATAGTGCAGCCGGCATTCTGATTAATCATCGCCAGGAGCTCATCGTAAGCTCCAATGTCATGAACGTCAACGACCAATCCGAACCAAATAATATTTCGATTATGCGCTTAAATTATCAAGGTCAACTCCTGGAAGAAATAGTTCTCCATAGCAATCAACAACAATATGTTTCCAGACTGCTCCAAATGCCAGACCAAAGCTATGTGCTTTTGGGATCTATTTATGACGAGGCAGAGCAGATTGATGAAGTCTATATCTTAAAGCTTAGTGTTCTTTTTGAAGTTGAATGGCAAAAAACTATTGCTAGCGAAGCCTTACTCACTGCACATGACCTTGCTTTAACTTCTGATGGCTATCTGGTACTTAGCACCATGCTTGACTCTCGAGGGCAAATGCGTATCTTGATGCAAAAGCTCGATTATGAAGGAAACATCCTTTGGAGCAATCGCTATGGCAGCAAACAAAACTATATGGGAAGTGCTCTCATCAAAACATATGACAACAAATTCGTTGTGTTGGGTGAGACTGATGCTTATGGCGATGAAGTTGGTGTCATTCTCTTCAAGATCGATCAAGATGGCAACAAAATCTGGGAAAAATTTCATCGGATGAAAACCAGCACGATCGGAAGGAGCATCATCGAAACCTGCAATCAAGGTTTTTTAATAGCTGGAGCTACTAATATTTCGATTGATGATATTTTATACTCTTCTGGCAAAGCCAAGGGCTATCTTCTATTTGTGGACTCTTATGGCAATATGCTTTGGGAACGTACCTTTGGCGGATCTCGTCATGATTTTCTGCTTCATCTCCTTAAGTTACCTGACAATAGCTATGTTTTGACAGGTCGATCTTCCTCCTTTAGCAAGGATAGGGATATGGACTTTTATATGCTTCATTTGAGCCCCTTTGTTTACGATAAACCCTTGATGAGTATTTATCCCGAAAAGCTATACTTCGGGGTGCTCGAAAAGAATTCTTTTTCTCCGCTTCGTATGGTTTACATCTCTAATGATGGTTTAGGCAATCTCAATGGCTATATTACTGCCAACGATCCCTGGATAAGTACTACCGATAGTAGCTTTATTATCCCGACCTTTGGTTTTTTGGCTCTCCCGGTGAGTGTCGACACTAAACTATTGCAAGAAGGCAACTACACTGGCAAAATTACCCTTCAAACCAACGGAGGCCTTGCTGAAATTGAGATATTTGTCGATATCATCGACAATTCCCCCTATTTAAGTGTAGATCCCTCTTCCATTAATTTTGGCATCATTAAAAGCAGAGAGTCTCTCAGCCAAACTTTGAATATCAGCAACAAAGGTCGTCAAAATCTTTTTGGATCCATTCAGTGCTCTCAAACCTGGCTAAAAACCTCTCAGGATCGTTTTGTAGCTAACCAGATATCACTCGAAATCAGCATAGATCCATCCAGCCTACGCAATGGACGACATCAAGCGGAGCTTACCATTCAAAGCAATGGTGGAAATATTATCATTCCCATACATCTTGATTGCCAATTTCCTGTGCTTACCTTGATTCTCACTATAGGTAAAAGTGAAGCACTACTCAATGGAGAAACAGTGCCTATTGATTCCAACAATCCTCAGGTAGTTCCATTGATCCGCCAAGGCAGAACACTCGTACCTT
>Ga0351971_1097_pt1 | contig 17763 bp, 11 predicted proteins | sample BONcelFGM3001F11_FD_206746 | JGI IMG/M metagenome (GOLD analysis project Ga0351971, IMG submission 206746) | Enriched cells from coal bed in the Powder River Basin, Montana, United States - BONCAT cells FGM rep2 HSBNCT.FGM.300.1.F11 ...
AGTGCAATATTAAAAACCTTTAACAAATAGATTATAAAAGATAAGATGACAAAAACACTAATAAAGATTATAAATAGTATTGTTCTTTTTAAGCCAAGGCTAACTAACTTATTGAATATTCCACTTAATAAAACGATTGTAGCTATTGAATACATGGCCACCGAGCCAAACACAGCATAACTCCAAGCATTATGCATAAAAAATTTTGAAAAAGTAAGTGGAACAGATGTTTGATAAAAGATATTTTCTACAACAAAAACCTGAAAAAGCAATAGGATAAAAAAGGTAAAAACATAAGCAGCTATTTTTGGTATTCTAAATGATAATGAATGATAATCATTATTTTTTGTCAAATAACTGTAGATTGCTAAAGCGATAGCTAAAAACGCTTCTACATGTAACAGTAAAAACCCCAGAGAAGGAAGAAGGAAACCGGAACTAAAGGCCAGTGGATCAAAAAGATCTGAGTCGAAGAAAAAAGTTTCAGGTCCAATTATTCTCATCGCCATTTGAACAAGTATAACTAAACCACCAAAGACCCATATTTTAATAGCTGAGCTATCAATGTGCTTTATTTGAAAGATAAACCGGTATAGTATGAAATAGGCAAATGCAGTTAATATAAGAAAAGTAACAAACAAATAAATTAGATAAGCTGATGGAAATAGAATTCCTTCAGGGGATTTTGAATTAATATAGAACAGTGGTAATGCATGTTTAGAAATCACCGGATAAGCAAAATCAGAAGAATCCTTTTTCAAAACATATAATTCAGAAAACGTACCAAATGCAGGTGCAAAACCAATGTTAATATGATCATTAGTAAAAGAATGATTTTCATAAACCAAATCCAAAACAACTACTTTATAATCACCCGAAGTTTGCGATACAACCCAAAATGCGCTTCCCGTTTGCTTGTCGAAAGCAAAACATGACGTGTCGTTCAATTTAATGAGTTCTTCAGAAAAAAAATTGTTATGGTTCCAAAAAATTAACTTCTCATGTTTTAAAACTCCTACAAAAAATTCTATATCATATAAATCATCTCTTTCAAATAATTTCTCCTGATTTTTCTTAACCTCAAAATTTCCTTGCTGAATTTCACTTATAAGATTATTTTTTATTCTTATTGCTTCTACTGATCGTGCTTCCAATTTAATTGCTAAATCATTAGCAACCTTGATCGGAGTGTTGTCATACAACAAAAAAATTCGAAGAAGAAAATACACAAGTCCGAATAAAAGAAAGCCTAAAAAAAGACCTCTTTCCATCATTTTACCCGAAAAACTTGTTAAATTCATTTATGTTACTGTAAATCTGTGTATTAAAAAACAAAAACACGAACTCATTATCTCTGATATAAACGCAGAAAAAACAAAAAACAACATCCAATATCAAAAAGAACTCGCCGCTCTTAAAAAGCCTAAAATAACCGAAAAATCAATTCTTACCATTACCGAAAAAAGCTGAATAATGATTAAGAAGCATAAAAAATGTAAATATTGCTTGAATATTCTCTGGTTTTAATTGCATTAAAGTTTGATTTCCAAGCATTTAATAATGCTAGTGGATAATTTGAGCTACCTGCTCTATGTTTCTCACTCAATAAAGCGATATAATAAGCATCCCATTTGAGAGGTTCTCGCTTAAGGAAATTAAATCCATGTTTACTCAACAATTGTCTGATCGTTGAAAAACTAAAATGATATAGGTGCCTAGGTACATCGTATGCTGCCCAATACTCTTTATAATACAGAGCATCGTATGAATTGATATTAGGTAAAGCAATAATAAGTCTTCCACCTGGTTTCAATAATCGATGCAATTGCATGCATTGCCAATTCAAGTCTTCCACATGTTCAAGCACATGCCACATTGTAATTACATCGAATGAATGATCAGCTTGTAAAACTAATTCTTCAGGAGAAAGAATGTTTGATAAAGTTTTCTCTTTTGAATAACTTCGTGCATTTTCATTTGGTTCCACTCCACATATGTCCCAGCCTTGCATTTTTGCTAAAGAAAGAAAATCTCCAGAACCGCAACCTATATCCAAAAGTGAGCCTTTTACAAATCCTGATGTTGCAACTTTAAACTTATACTTAATATTTATTTTCTTTACTAATTCATATGTTTCCGAAAAAAAAGTCTTTACCTTATCAGGATGACTAAAATACTTTTCTGATTCGTAATACTTTCCAATCTCAACCTTATCTGGATATGGGTTTGTTAAAACAAGTTTGCAATCAGGACAAACCTGCAAGATAAAATCCTCCTTGCTTAGAAAATGATCCTTCACATTTAAAAAAGGTAGAAACTCATTCTTGTTGCAAACAGGGCAATTTTTATGTGATTTCATATTATCAAGTTTCACGTGAAACAAAAGTCTAACGACCTAAGAATACGGCCAATACAGAAATATCAGAGGGAGAAATACCACTAATTCGGGATGCCTGCCCTAAACTTGAAGGCTTGATTTTAGTGAGCTTTTCCCTTGCTTCATAAGACAATGATTGTAAAGCGTGGTAATCAAAATCAGGTTTAAGACGTACATCTTCAAGACGAGACAATTTATCAGCAATTTCACTTTCTTTAAGTATATACCCTTCATATTTTATCAATATTTCAGTGGCTTCAATTACTTCAATTTCATAAGATTCAAGATTTAATCTTTCTTTTGGGACATACTTTTTAAGCTCCTTTATACTAACTTGCGGACGAAGTAGCAGATTTGAAATACGCTGCTTTTGAGAAATTATACTTGTTCCAGAGGCTTCCAGAAAAGTATTAACTTCAGATGGAGTTAAACTAATTTCATCGAGTATGCGACGCAATTCATCGATTTGTTTTGTCTTATTAAGTAAAAGTTCATAGCGTTTTTTATCTGCAAGGCCAAGTTGAAATGATTTTTCAGTAAGGCGGGTATCGGCATTATCCTGACGAAGTAGAATCCTATACTCAGCCCTACTTGTGAACATTCGATAAGGTTCATCAACTCCTTTTGTAATTAAATCATCAATTAAAACTCCTATGTATGCTTCTGATCTGCCTAAAACAAATGGGCTTTCATCCTGTATTTTTAAATGTGCGTTAATACCAGCCATCAAACCCTGTGCTGCTGCCTCTTCATAACCAGTTGTTCCATTAATTTGTCCGGCAAAATATAAATTTCTTATCAACTTTGTTTCAAGAGTATGTAGTAATTGTTCCGGAGGGAAATAATCATACTCTATTGCATAACCCGGTCTGAAAATTTTAGCCTTTTCAAATCCTTCTATTTCACGTAGCGCTTTTACCTGCACATAATCAGGTAAAGAAGAGCTAAATCCATTCAAATAATACTCTATTGTATTCCATCCTTCAGGTTCAACAAACAATTGATGTGCATCCTTCCCGGAAAAGCGTTCAATCTTATCCTCAATACTAGGACAATAACGTGGTCCAATCCCTTCGATTCTGCCGCTAAACATTGGACTAAGATGAAACCCTGTTTTGAGTGTTTGGTGTACCTTTTTTGAAGTATATGCTATCCAGCAGCTCCTTTGGTCTTTAAGTACAGGTCGCTCAAGAAAAGAAAAACCATGAACCTCATCATCGCCTTTTTGCTCTGTAAGTCGAGAAAAGTCGATTGTTCTTCCGTCAATGCGCACCGGGGTTCCTGTTTTCATGCGTTTTGCTAAAAACCCAAGCTCTACTAATTGTTCCGTTATTCCTTTACTGGCTTTGTCACCCATTCTTCCTCCACCAAAGGTTTTCTCTCCAATATGAATCAATCCATTAAGGAAGGTGCCATTTGTGAGTACAACAGATTTCGATTCAATGCGCATTCCCATTGCTGTTTGTACGCCAGCAACCTCTCCATTACTTACGATTAAACCAACAACCGTATCCTGCCAAAAGTCAAGGTTAATTGTTTGTTCCAATTTATTTCTCCACTCTAACGAAAACTGCATTCGGTCACTTTGGGCGCGTGGACTCCACATTGCAGGTCCTTTCGACATATTCAGCATTCTGAATTGAATCATTGTCTTATCAGTAATGATTCCTGAATACCCCCCAAGCGCATCGATCTCACGAAGGATTTGACCCTTTGCAATTCCTCCCATGGCAGGATTGCACGACATCTGAGCTATGGTTTGCAGGTTCATAGTAATCAGCAAAACCTTGCTACCCATATTGGCAGCAGCAGCAGCAGCTTCGGAACCAGCATGACCAGCACCTACTACAATTACATCATATTTTTCAAAAAGCATAATGAGTATGTTTCACGTGAAACGGAAGTATAAGTTATTGATTTTAAACATTTAAAGAACGCAAAGATAAACAATAATTTTCTTGCCTTCTCATCTCGGTTTCTTCAGTCGGTGTTTTGTCTTTATATCCCAATAAATGAAGCACACCATGTATCATGACACGTTGTATTTCTTCAACTTTTGATATCCCAAAAAAATCAGCATTATCAAAAATTCGGTCAACGCTCAAATACATTTCTCCTCCAATAAAATCTATAGATTCGGATAAATCAAACGTAATTATATCTGTAAGTGTATCATGGTCGAGATGTTTAAGATTCATCTCATAGAGGTATTGATCACTGCAGAATAAAAAAAAGACCTCACCAGTCTTTCTTCCATAGGTTTGTATAACTCTGTCTACCCAAACCCTATTCTCTTCAATGTTATTAAATGGGACTGCTGTATCTATCGCTATAAATTGAATCATGTTGATTTAGCAAGTTTCTTATTTTTCCTTAAATAAACCATAAGCTGTTGTCTACGATTTACTGATAACAATTGAGAAAGACTTGGGTTTAAAATCTCGAAGCCTAACAAAGTGTCTTCATCATTCCATACCCAATTGCTTGCAAGTCGGTTAAGCAAAGAATCAGTATTTTCATTCATCCAAAATTGCACTTTGGAATACGACTCCTCTCCCAAATACCAATTACACCATAAGCAATCTGTTTGTGAGATAATCTGCAATTGAAGCGTTTCAACTTTATCAATAGAACATCCAATTTCAAAAATGCGATCATTTACAACCAACAGGACCCCAGAAAGAGCTGAATCCAGACAAGCTTGATCAGAAAATTTCTCAATAAAGTGCTCTATCTTATTGATATTCTGTTGTTTATTCAATATTTCGAGTGTGCTTTTCATAAAATTTTATCTATTGCTTTTCATAAAATAATCGTTTACCAAGCGCTTGTAAAAAGGCTGCAAGTCAATCGGATTTGTACGAAGTGTCTCTTTTTGCCTTTCAAGCATTCTATTATACTCAGGAATTTCCTCAGGGTTACTTAAATTTTTTCCTTTAAATTCTTCCGATTCTCTTCGTTCTTCCTTATCACGTTCTTTTTGAGCCTTTTCGGATTCGAGTAATCGAACAACAATTTCATTATTCATTTCCAACAATTGCTGATTCAAGCGCTTATTCACCAATCCTTCCTCGAACTTTTCCATTTCTTCCAATACTTTGTTTAAACCTCCATCACCTGTTTGTCCTTCCGATTTTAGGTCGTCTATCATGCGCTTAAGTTCGTTTCGAAGTGCTTCCTGCTGGGCTGCCATTCGAGCCATTTCTTCACTCAAACCTTTTCCCTGTCCTTTACCCTTTCCTTGCTTTACCTCCATAGCTTCCTTTAGTTGTTTGCCCAATGATTCCTGCATTTCCCTCATGTTCTGCAAACCCTTTCCGGGAGATGGGTTTTTACCTTTGCCCTTACCTTTTCCTTGCTGTGGGCTTGGCATTCCCATACTTTCCTGCATGTTCTTCAATGCTTCAGCTAACATCAAAGCAAGGTTATTCATACTCATCATGCTAAATTGCTGAGCACTTACTGCGTTTGGAGTAAAACGGTCTTTCATGGATTGTTGCGCCTCTTCTATCTTCCGCTTTATAGTACTTACTTCAGTGAATACAAAACTTTCGATCATTGGCTGTCGTTTACCCAAAGCTACCAAAGAATCTTCAATTACTCTAAAGGACTCAGTTATAGATCCTTGTTGCTTCATTAAATCAGGATATGCAGGATCATCGCGTTTTAATTCACTTAGATTTCTCATCAAAGTTTCCTGACTCATAGAAACACGCATAAGATTTTCCAATAAAAACCTCAGAGAAGCAGCGTCTTCTGCCGTTTGTTCCTCCTCGCTTTGCTGCATCATCAAATCTAACTGTTTGCTAAGCTTCTCCATTTTTTCTGCAGCAGATTTCTGACTATTACCCGATTGCTTTTTTTTATTCTGTTCAAGTTGCTGCTTCCCAGACTCCATTTCCTCGCTTATTTCCTTCTCTGCTTCTTTTGTTTCTTTAAGCTCAAAAGGCTCTTCAAGTCCACTATTCTGATCTCTCAATGAATCCAATTTATTCATTTCCTCATCAAACTTCTTTTGTATCTCATCTAGCTTACTACTCAGTTGCTCTTTCTTCTCATCAGAATTAGTGGTTTTATCGGCATTCTCTTTTAGTTCATCTGATAATTTTTTCAAATCATCAATTAATTTGTTCATTTCCTTTTCTACCTGAAGTTGCTGTAACAATGAAAGGTTTCTGTCGAGCATTTTTTCCATGTCCTCGTTCGACATCTCCATCTTCTTGAGCATTTCCGAAAGTTGATCCTTATTCATTTCTTCCATCATCTTCTGAACTTCCTCCATCATCTGACGTATATCCTCCGGAATGACTTTTTCCAACAGATCATCAATGCGAGCCTGTTTTTCAAGCATCCTTTCATTCATTAAATCATGATCCCGATTAAATTCATTAAGCTTTTCACGCTCTTGTGTGATATCCTGAATCTCCGACTCCAGGTTCTTTTGCTTTTCTAACAACTGCTTCAGTTGTTGTTTATCGTTCCAGTCGAGATCTTTTTTCAGCATCATTTTCTTGTTCATTGCTGCAGCTTCATCTTTTAATTCAGCAGCTTCTTTTAACGCCGATTTCAAACGATCGGTTAACTCATCCTCCTTTTGACCTGCCAAAGAATCCAAGGCTTCCACCGAGGTAAGTTCAAAAGAAAAGAGAGCAGACAACGACGATTTTGGTCCACTGATGCGGTCATTATCTGTTACCTGAAATTGAATAGTTACTTTTTGCCCAGGCATAGCTCCGATAGAATCCGTATTAAACGAATAAAAGAATTCCTGTCTGAGTTCTTTTGAATTAAAAGGAAGTTCTGTTTTAATTGTCTTTATTGCCGCTTCTTTGTCTTGATCAAAAACCTGTGTGTGCAATAACAAATTGGAAAAGCCATAATCATCGCTGATGATTCCCGTAAAATAATTCTGTTTCTGAATAATTTCTTCTTTCAATTGTGTCGCTTGTATAACAGGAAATTCATCACCGATGACATCCATTTGAATCGAAACACCTTCTCTGTTCGTACTGTAAATATTCAATGGAACTACTGTTACTGTCTGTTGTTTTAGTAGTTGAAATGAAAACTCTGCCAAGCCTTCAGATGTAAGTATTTCCTTACTTGTAGAATCTGCCTGAATAAGTACCCGCTCAGTGTCTTTTGTGTAAAAACTCCACTCAATTACAGAACCTACCGGCAAACTTAGATAAGTCATGTCTTTAAAAGTCTCACTCTTTCTGTCCATATATGAAGGAAATAACACATTGGCACGATAACTTAATAATAAAGGTTTTGGTCTGACAACGAGTGTTAATAACCCACTTTTATATTCTCCTCCACTGATCACAAAATCGAGGGTAGCCCCTACCCTTTTGAACGTATGTGTTCTAATATTTAATGATTCAGCAAGCATTTCATACCTTGTTCCGTTGCTCTGAATGTAAAATTTCTCAGGAATCTCATCACCAGTTACCTCAATTTCAATTATATAATCTTGATTTTGAAGTACTTCCAATCTATCTGATTGAATCTCAACTGTAAAAGGAAGTGGTTTGGAATAAGTTTCGTTATAGGTAATAATGCGCTGGGAAGGCTGCTTCACAATTGAAGGAAAGAAAAGCAAAAGCAACAAGAGGATACCAACAGGAAGGCTGCTATATTTTAAAAAACGAAGGTTCTCCTTATTCGTAACCGCTGACGAAAAAGATAAAACGGAAAGTGCTTCCGATTTTTGTTGGATAGCAGCAAGTAAGAGCTCATCATCTTTTTTGCTTTGCTGCAAACTATCACGAAGCTGAAGGGTATTCAATAACCGGTCGTTCACCTGATCAGGAAAATGTGCTCCAATAATTTTTGCAGCTTCCTTGATAGACATTGATTTGTGATAACGTACCAATTTAATTATCGGAATGACGATATAGAAAACCAGTACTAACAAAAACATGGTCAAAAAGCTATAAAACATGGTCATCCGGGCCCATGTTGGAAGAAAGGCGAAAAACTCTATAAAGTTATAAATCAAAAATGTTGAAGAAACCAAAAGCACAGCGAAAAGGACACCTTTATGAAGGCGATTTCGAAAGTACTTTTTTATAAATTGCTCAATATTTTTGACTAAAAGTGTGTCAAAATCATTCATTTTATATAAAAATAGGCTAATGCACCCTACAGTATAGCAAGGATTATTACTTTAGCCGGCAAATATAACACGAGTTCGGTCAGGGAATTCAAAATTACAATTATTAGATTTTATGAAAAAGCTATTTTTAACATTGTTTACGTTATTAAGTCTCATTTCCTATACACAACAAAGCGAGGTTCATGTGCATGATCGCTACTGCCGCCACTATCCCGAGCAAACGGATACTCCCAAGTTTGCATGGCGCAGTGATTGGCAAAGTCAATTAGTTCACAATTATGATGTTAACTTCTATTTTTTAGATATAGAGGTTTCTAATTTAAATATCAATGTGAGCGGCGTTGTTGAAATACATGGTAAGGTAGTAACACCACTTCTCGACACGTTCGCTTTTGAACTCATTCAGTCAATGAATGTTACGGCATTTACGTTCAACGGAGTTTCGTATACTCAATTTACCCGTGAAGGCGACAATGTTCTTGTTCCTGTATCTTCTCTTTCTCAAGGAGAATCATTTATTGCACGTATTACTTATGGTGGTACTCCTCCCACAGGAGGATTTTTTGCAGGTGTAACAAACGCTTACAGCAGTGTGTTTCAAAAAAATGTGACCTGGACTTTATCTGAACCTTTTTCAGCTAAAAGCTGGTTTCCATGTAAACAGGATCTACCGGATAAAGCAGATTCCGTTTGGGTTTTCCTTACTACTCCTATTGGAACAAAAGCTGGATCACAAGGCTTGCTAACCAATGTCACAACGCTCCCAAGTGGAAAACCAAGGTATGAATGGAAATCCAATTATCCAACTGCATATTACCTTATTTCATTCGCAGTAGCTGATTATCAGGAATATAACGTGTATGCTAAACCTGTTGAACTTCAGGGAGATTCCATATTGGTTCAAAATTTTGTCTACAACCACCCCAATTTTCTGCCTCAATATCAAAGCAGCATCAACGCTGTTGTTCCAATGATTGAATTGTTTTCAGATATTTATAAGCTCTACCCCTTTTACGAAGAAAAATATGGTCACTGCATTACTCAACTTGGTGGAGGTATGGAGCATCAAACAATGACAACACTAGGCAGTCTTGGTTTCAATCTCGTTGCCCATGAGCTCGGACATATGTGGTTTGGCGATAATGTAACCTGCGCAACATGGAGTGATATTTGGATCAATGAAGGTTTCGCAACCTATAGCAATTACCTGGCACAGGAAATGATAAACGGATGGAACGCTGGTCAATCATTTATGATAGGAACACAAAACAACGTGACATCACAAAACGGAGGAAGTGTTTATGTTCCACCAACGGAGGTAACGCAAGAAAATGTGTGGCGTATTTTCAACGGACGTCTATCTTATGACAAAGGTGCTGCTATTATTCACACACTGAGGCACGAAATAAATAATGATGATCTTTTCTTTCAGGTAATGAACACTTTCCAAAATCAGTTTGCCGATAGTACTGCAACCGGCGATGATTTTAGAATGGTAGCCGAAGCTGTTACAGGAATGGATTTTGAACAATTTTTTGATCAGTGGTATTATGGCGAAGGTTTTCCACGATATGCTATTGAGTGGTACATGGAGGGTCAAAATGTTCATTTGAATGTTACTCAAACAACCTCTTCTTCTACCCCACTTTTCAAAATGACATTAGACTACAAATTAACATTCATCGACGGAACATCTACTGTTGTGAGGCTTTATCAAGATGCTAACCTGAATCAATTCAACGTACCTGTTGATAAAGAAGTAGTTGCTGTGGCTGTTGATCCGGATAACTGGACTTTCGAAAAAGTAAACAGTATTCTTGTTACAGTTCCACAAACTGAAAATTCAGCCTATTTCACTTACGGCCCCAACCCTGTTAACGATAAGCTTAATGTATACTTATTAAACAGTAATAACTCAAATTACAAGTTGTTTCTCACCGACTTAAGCGGGAAAGTTGTTCTTCATCAGTCATTTTCTGAAATGCAGTATCAGCTTGATTTAAGTAATTTGGCTAGTGGATCTTACCTGCTGAAAATAACAGACGGATCGAATAGTTTCACCAGAAAAATAGTGCGCTAACCGAATTGTTTCACTTTTAAGTCTAAAGTAATTCACATGTAACTATTGCTCTAATGTATTCATATTTAACTTTTTAAAAAGAAACAAAACGTTAGCATGGTTTAATTTTCAACACATCTAAAACCATGAAACAATTCTTATTTCTTCTCATTGTGCTGTCTTCATCTATTGGATTGAAGGCTCAAAATCCATCTGACTGCAATGTTCCTTATGAGTTGTCGACAATTTACGAGCGAGATATTAAAAGTCTCGCCTTGAAACGCATGGAGCAGCTCAATAGCAGTGATCGGGCTTTCATTCGCATTCCGAAAGCCTGGCAAGATACAATTGCCGAAGGAATGGCAGCTATTCTTCAGGCCAATTTTGCCGAAAGTGATTCGGTATTTAATTTCTATTGTGTACATGATAACACCTCCCCTCTTCAGATTTACAACGGACTTCTGATTCAGGTCGATCTTTCATATCCATGGACACAAGTCTGGCAAAACCTCAACACAATAACCGGAAATGCCTATATCGACACATTAACTTCGCGTTATCATCTGGAAGTGAGCGAGTTTTTCGATTGGAGTTTCGCTGATTATGCTTTGTTACATACCGATTCACTTTGGAATATATACGCTCTTATTGATAGTCTGGTGATTGAACCGGGTATTATTAGCGGCGAACCAAATGCTCTTATTGGTACAGCCGGAAAAATAGTCTATGACAAAATAGGTGAAAATCGCTATTACGATTTTTATTTTCAGTTTAACGACTGTTTCGACGGCTGCGATAATTACCACAAATGGAAATTCAACGTGAATGAGGATTGCTCAGTGGAATATCTCGGATTCGAAGATTTTGGATTCTTTGGTATTGAGCCACTGCCACCGGCTGTAAATTGCAATATCTACACCTCATTAAGTAATAGACCAGAACAATCCTCTCCAAATATTTATCCCAATCCCACAGAAGGTTATTTTTGGCTTGAATTAGATTCGAAATATCCTGTTGGTTTTGAGATATTTAATATCCTTGGCAACAGCATTGCAACCGGTCGTGTCGAAGAAGAAAATCAAATCATTAACATTTCACATTTACCAACAGGATTGTATTTAATAAAACCAGAAAACAGTAAAACACACATAATCAAACTATTGAAAAAATAATTACTACAATTCTGATTATTAAATCCTTAAAGCAATCGAACATTTTTCAGCAAACGTTTGTTTAACTGCTAATTAACTCATATTACCATGAAAAAGCTCTTTACAACTGCCACATTTATCGTGTTTTTATTCACACAACTTACTGGCCAGGAATTTCCATGGAATGCCTATTTCGGTGGAGGAGGAGCTGAGTTTGCTACGGATATTCACCAGACATCCGACAATGGATATATCATTTCAGGTTATGGCGGCGATGGAAACTCCACCAACTATTATGTGTTAAAAATAGATATGTTTGGTGATCTTCAATGGGAACGAAACCTAAACAAAGATAATTATTCCGAAAAAGCTTATAGTATTCTCGAAACTGCTGAAGGTGAGTTTATTGTTGTTGGATCGGCAACATCGGGCAACAGACCATGGATTGTAAAACTCAATAGTTCAGGTGAGACAGTCTGGACATCTTCCTGGACCGATAATTTACCGGCAAACTCCGCTTTGCTTGCCAGAGGAACACTGCTATCCGATGGAAGAATCGTGGTTATCGGAGCTTCAGGATCCTATGGTTATCAACCCAATATGCTTATTATAAGTGCTGAAGGAGAACTCCTCGAGCAGCGTACACTTAACGCAATTGTGCCTCCAGGCTGGCTTTCAGGAACCTTTGTAAATCATGTGGAAGCAACAAGCGATGGCGGATTTATACTCACCGGTAGCGCGGGAAGCGGCACAGCATCGAGGGCCTATCTTTGGAAATTCGATCAAAATGCCGATTCATCCTGGTCAGCACATTATACCGGGCAAAATTCATGGATGCGCATTGCTGAGTCCGTTAAGGAGCTTTCCGACGGTGGCTATATACTAAGTGGATCCGATAGTCCAAACGCAATAAATAGCTGTGCCATCCGCACCGACGCTCAAGGAAACCTGTTGTGGTATCAAAGTTACCCCGATTCAATTTATACACAAGCTACTGATATTATTGAATGGCAGAATGGACAATTCCTTATGACAGAGAAACGCTTCGATGGTATTGGTACCTCATTTTATCAATCATCACTGCTAACACTTGATAGTCAGGGCAATATGCTAAGTCGTGAATTAATTATGGCTTCTGATTCTTCAACAACTATCACCAATATGCGTAAAACAAATGATGGAGGGTTTGTTTTGGCTGGTGAAATCAATGAGTATCTTGCTGTCAACGAACAAGACTTATTTGTACTAAAATCAGATGCTCTTGGTAATATTTCAGGTGTAATGCTGGATTATGTTTGGCCTGGTGATGTTAACTATGATGGCTTTGTTGATATGGATGATCTCATGATTTTAGGAATTACCGCTGGTGCTACTGGTCCTTCAAGATGGAATGCAACTACCGAATGGACACCGCAATATGTCACCGACTGGGCTGATACTGTTGTTACCGGAGTGAATTTCAAACATGCTGATACCGATGGAAACGGGTTAGTCGACATCCTTGATACCTTAGCTATTGTGATGAATTATGGTCAGACACGCATTGCTGAAAAAAGTTATACAGAACGAAGTAAAGTTGGTAACGATCTTTTTGTCAATCCTTTGGAAGTCATGTTGATAAATAATCAACAGGTTCAGATTCCCTTGTATTTGGGATCATCGACGAGTTTGATTAATAACCTTTACGGACTACGTTTCAGCTTAGAAATCGATGAAGAAATTTTGATGGGTGAGACAGTAAAAATTGATTTTAATAACACATGGCTAGGTCAGCTCAATGTGGATACCTGGGCAATACACCAACATCAGGCTGAAAATGGAACAACTGATTTTGGAATCACCCGTGCCGACCAAACGATGGCTAGCGGAGGAGGCTTTTTAGGTATGATCAACTTTACGCTTAACGAACCGCTTGAAGTTGGGGAGACGATCAATTTCAATTTGAGTCTTTCCAACCTTAAAGCGCATACAGTTGACCTTGAATCCATTGAACTTCTATCAGATACCTATGAAATATCTATTGTCAATAGCCTGACTGGTGTTTCTAATCCCCTTACACAAGCAGTTGAGATTTTTCCTAATCCATCGAATGGCGTTTTCACAATCAAAAATCTCAGTCCCGGAATGGAAATCAAGTTATTTTCATTGTCTTCAGTTCTCGTTATGAGTCAACGTGTTACTTCAGTTGAAGAGCAAATTTCACTGAATACACCAGGGGTTTACATCATCGAGGTTAAAGGAAACGAAAGAGTTTTAAGAAAAAAGCTGATAGTTCAATAACTATTTGATAGTTAGCGAATTATTAATGTTTTTTGTTACAATGGAGTGAATCTGGTTATTCAATCCATAGAACAGAATTACCAGTGCCTACTTCGTTTTCTTCCCACAATGGGTTTGTTTCATCAAGTGTCCATTTTCCATCTACTATGAGTTTATAAGCATAGCGACCGGGTTGGAGATACAATGAACACTGCCACTCATCATTCACTTTTATCATTGGATATCCCTCACCCGACCAGTTGTTGAAACTTCCCGATAAACGAACTTGTTTCACATCGGGTGAAGCCTTAAATCTGAAAGTATAATTGGGCTTAAAAGACAAAAATGAATTGGCAAATTCCCCGCTTCCAATAGTTTGCTTGTTGCCGGGATCAGTAATCCAACGTCCGTCAACGAGGAATTTATATTCATAATAACCTGGAGCCAGGTGATAGGGTAGGATCCAACCATCGGCTGTTTTCTCCATAATTAATTCATTGGGATTCCATGAATTAAAACTGCCTGCAAGTTTAACCTCCTGAGCTTCTGAATGCCCTTCAAGTTTAAAAACATACACATCACCTATTCCAATGGAAGAGTTTAAATTGCCATTTCCATCTGGTCTAACCAATTCATTTTCAGGATCGTTTATCCATTTTCCATCTACGATAAACTTATAGGTATGTGTACCTTCGCGCAAATAAACGGGTAAACTCCAACCGGTCGATGTTTTCTCCATTTTCAATGATTTGGTGTTCCAGTTGTTGAAACTACCTGTTAAAACAACCGTACCAGCTTTTGGAAATCCATTCAATCGGAACTCATAATTCGTGCAATAAATCACCGAATTATAGTCGTTATGACCATCTCTTTCTTTATTTTTATTCGCCGGATCATGCAGCCATCGTCCATCAACAATAAATTTATATGTGTGCTTCCCGGGAGGTAGAGGAATACAAATAAACCACCCTTTGCCCGTAAACTCCATTGGAGAGTCGATGGTACTCCATTGGTTAAATGACCCAGCAATAGTCACTTTCCGGGCACTCTCGTATCCAAGTAGGAAGAAACAGCCTCTGCCCTTATTATAACGGAATGCTTGTTCGAACGTAAACTGATTTGCTCCAAAAACTGAAGCAACCGGTTGTACTGACGACCCTTCCAAACCATTGGTTTTTTCGCTAACCTCATATGTTTCAGCCAAAATCTTCGAGCGTGCTACTCCTTCAGTGTCTGCTTCAATTTTACTTGAGAGTTCCACGTTATCTTTTCCTACAACATTCAACTGCCAGTCGTCATTACCCGAGAAATAGGAAAAATCGCGTTGAAACAAATGCCGCACAAAAGCACTGTCCAAATCATATAATTCAGCAAATTTTCGTTGCTGCTGCTTATCCCAATTGAGATCTATTTTCAACACAAATTTACCTCCACTAAGGCTACCCGCCTTATCTGGTGTATGTTGCGAAAACAGATCATTCACACACAGCAATGAAAGAAGTACAAATAATATGAACAATGCTTTTCTCATTCTGTTTGATTTTTATGAAAACAAATACCAACTCTTCCTCTTTTTAAATCAATATAAAAAACACCTTTTTCAAAAAAGTCACATCCAAGCATACCGTCAATATTCAAGCCATAGGCATGTGCCATTGCACTCAAACTGGTGATAAGGGTTGGCATTCCATTCATTGAGTGGTTACCAATTGAAAAATCATTCATCGTCCCATGAAACACGTTCACTTTTTTTGAACCTACACCCAACAATGTTGAACGACGTGTAACTGTCACTGTGTTAAGCACTTTATCAGGTAGCTGGTTGCTGAGCACATTCGACTCAGCTCCGGTATCAAGGCAAAAAAGAAATTTCTTTCTGTTGATGGAGGCCTCAACAAGCAGCACATCCGACATATTGCTTGCAGGCAGTATCAAGTCAAAAGAGGGTTGACTGAATGTAATATTCAACCGTTGCCCTGAGCGGTCAAGGCGATGTAATTCCATTAAGTTATTCTTCAAATCAATCACAACTTCAAAATCTCTTAACATCGATAAACCGAAAAATCCCAGAATTCTAACGTTACGACTGCGCTCCAGATGTCCAAGGTCAGTCATATCTGCATCAAAATTCTCATAAAATGCTTCTGAAACGGCAAGTTTCTTTATTCGGTATTTAGAAATAGCTCCCACATCTCCGGTGATACCACCTGAGCTTTGACTTCCTGCCCTGCGTGTTTTCCTGAAATACATGCTGTTCAACACCATCCCGGCTGATCCGGTATCCAAAATCAAGTTGCCTTGAATGCTGTCAACAATTGCATCAATTAAAATGAGTTTTCCAGCACGTTTTAAAGGTACGATCACCGATTGAAAGTCGCCCTGAGCTTTGACAATTACAGAAGGATGAAAATAGGAAGCGGGAGGTGATTTCCTATTTGTTAACACCTCATTTTTAGCACCTAAGGTTTTGTTTACTGTACTTACACTAATGTGAAGTATCAGAAATAATAATAAAAGAAACCATGATTTCTTCATCAAAACGGGCTACTGAATTTGTCATTACAAAAGTAAAAGAAACTTATTCTGTTTCTATGTTTAAAAAACGACTTATTATGGATATTGCTGCTTTTTGCGCCTTGTCGTGAGTTATCTTACCTTTGTAGCGCAATTTTATCAATTTATGAACACATCTGTCCGCGTACGTTTCGCTCCCAGTCCTACCGGTCCACTGCACATTGGAGGTGAGTGCTTTGTCGTTTAAATCATGGAAATTTTGATCGTCCATTGCCACAATAAGGTCGAAAAGTTCGAAATCACTTCTGACAAACGGCCGCGAAAGACTGGTAATGTTATAGCCTCTTTTTAGGGCGGATTGACGCATACGATGATCGGCCTTCTCGCCCTGATGCCATGCAGAAGTACCGGCCGAATCAACTTCTACATCAAGTTGGTTACGATTTGCATACTCTCTGAAAATAGCTTCTGCCGATGGTGACCGGCAAATATTTCCAAGGCAGACAAACAAGATACGGGTTTTATCGGAATGGGTTTTCATGGCAATTACTTTGTGCAAAGATAGGTGGTAGTTTTTAAAAATTACATGTTAAAGCAATGTTGATTGTTGAAAAAGGCTACCTTTGCGCTCCTCTAAAATCGCCTTCTTAGCTCAGTTGGTAGAGCAGCTCACTCGTAATGAGCAGGTCGCGGGTTCGAGTCCCGTGGAAGGCTCAAAAGAAAAAAACCTGACAAAAAATTTTGCCAGGTTTTTTTGTTCTTTGAGGTCTCGAGCGGATTCGAACCGCTGTACACGGTTTTGCAGACCGCTGCCTAGCCACTCGGCCACGAGACCAATTTTTGGGAGTGCAAAGATAAAAGATTTAACTTAACTCCGCAACTCCTTTGTTTTGCTTTTTTCGTTGAGCTCGTTCAGGCATTCGGGGCAGAGGCAACTTTGATAGGTGCGCTGGATTTCCTCAAGAAGCGAAACGGTTGTATTCACTTCAAAACACCAACACTTACCCGATTTGCTGCAATGAAAACCTTTGCCGCATCGCGGACAGCGATCAGGGTCAACAAGTTGTAGTTTAGGTTTCAAGAGTAAGGCTTACAAAGTCCATCTTGCCACCTAAGGGCGGATTCATCTTTCGTACTTTTATTCGGGCTTTTTCCACAGAAGGAAATTGATCATGTACTGCTTTCAGGATGCGACGACCAACATGCTCCAAAAGTTTTGAATTGACCTCCATTTCCCTTTTAACTACCTGATATAATTCGAGATAGTTCACAGTTTCATGAA
>Ga0351971_1098_pt1 | contig 17509 bp, 20 predicted proteins | sample BONcelFGM3001F11_FD_206746 | JGI IMG/M metagenome (GOLD analysis project Ga0351971, IMG submission 206746) | Enriched cells from coal bed in the Powder River Basin, Montana, United States - BONCAT cells FGM rep2 HSBNCT.FGM.300.1.F11 ...
CATCTTCCGCCCTGATATATTGTGGCGGGCGTGGATAGAAGTAAGTAGTAATGGTGGAAGTGCTGGAGTGGATGGTATTACCATAGAAGACATTATGAACTATGGTGTAGAAAAGTATCTGAAAGAAATTGAGAATGAACTGAAGAACGGAGAATATATACCTCTGCCGGTTCTCAGGTTTTACATTCCAAAATCTGATGGTACAAAAAGACCGCTCGGTATAACCACTGTTAAAGACAGAATAGTTCAACAGGCGTGTAAGATAGTTATAGAACCAGTATTTGAAGCTAATTTTCAGGATTGTTCCTATGGATTCCGTCCTAAACGCAGTGCACAGGAAGCAGTTCTTGCAGTTAAACAATCACTTTACTATGGTTGGTGGGTAGTGGATGCCGATATAAAGAATTTCTTTGATAATATAAACCATGATATTCTTATTTCACTGCTCAAAAGGCGGATAAGTGACCGTAAAGTATTGAAACTGATAAGAAAATGGCTGAAAGCGGGAGTAATGGAAAACGGGATAATGGAAAAGACTGATATTGGCTCTCCACAAGGCGCGGTGATAAGCCCTTTATTGGCTAATATCTACCTTCATGTTTTGGATATGTTCTGGACAGAGAAATACAGTAAAATTGGGAAGTTAATCAGATATGCAGATGATTTTCGCGTGATTTGTAGAACCAGGCAAGACGCATTAGAATCGAAGAAAATTATCGAACAGATACTGAAACTTCTCAAACTGTCACTCCATCCTGACAAAACCAGGATTGTTAACCCTAAAAGTGAAGGTTTTGATTTTCTTGGGTTCTATTTCTTTAAGAGTCACTCGAAAACTACTGGAAAACTTATTCCTTATTTCTGGCCATCAAAGAAAGTTATGAAAGGGATAAGAAATGTAATACGTCAGGCTACATTAAGAGGTACATTACAAATGCCTCTTGAGGAGATAATGGAGAAGTTAAATCCAGTTATCAGAGGCTGGCGGAATTATTTTCGAATTGGCAATTCTACAGAGAAATTCAAGACTTTAGACTGGTATACAAGAATGAGACTTGCCAGACTGAGATTTACCATCAAGAACAGGAAAAAGATTAATTTTGATAGGTTCAGGCACTGGTACTGGAATAGTGGTATGGAGCACTTCTATTACTCAGGAATATGTAAATCATAGAGGTTCGAATGCAACAGGAAGAAGATTGTCGGTAAGCCGTATGAAGGAGAACTTCACGTACGGTTTGATGTGGCAGGGGATGGAAACCGGGATATGGTCAGGCTAATGAGTTACTTCATAGTAGCAACAGTTGGTATCAATACCTAAAATCTCAGGCGCCATTCCTTGACCCTACATTATGTGAGCGCTACCCCATAAAGGTAAATGCAGAATTTGTTGTAATGTATTTGAAGAATATGATGAAATAGAAACACATCATATATGCACAACTCTACCAGTAGAAGAAATTAACAGAGTTAAAAATCTGGCTACATTACATATGAAATGCCATAGTATGATACATTCCTTGAAAAACCTGAGTAATGAATTATCCAAAAAGGTATGGAATAAAGTTCTAACATTTAGGAATAAGTTAGAAGGACAAAAAGTTATAATCCGATGGAGAGCTGAATGATGCGAAAGTATCACGTTTAGTTCGAACGAGGGGAAAAGAGCAACCAACTGTCTAATACTAGATAAAGGATTGACTCTTACCTATTCGTATTCACGTACGGTTTGATGTGGCAGGGGATGGAAACCGGGATATGGTCAGGCTAATGAGTTACTTCATAGTAGCAACAGTTGGTATCAATACCTAAAATCTCAGGCGCCATTCCTTGACCCTACAAAATGTGAGCGCTACCCCATAAAGAATACAATTTTACAGGGAAATACAAAAATTCAGTATTCTGTCCTGCTTCAAGGTCATATTTAAATGTAATAAATGATTGCATAACATGTAAATATTTTGTCGATATAAATCAAAATTCTGTTATATGTATAGGAGCGAAAAAAGTTAATGCATGATTATAATTCTGTAATAAAAAAATTTAAAGACACGTCCAATATAATAAAAAAATATGGATATCAGGAAGCATCAAAAATCCCTTTTTTATATAGATATAAATATAAATTTATAATATTTTTCTTTGATTTGAGAATAAAAAATTGGAAGCTCAGTGATCCTGTATGGTACTGGAAATGGAATGAAGAATTATCGAATAAATTAAAACGAAAAGTTATTTACTTTGAATTCAATAGAATATCTAATCTATCATTTAGAATACGTTGTGACAAAAGAGAAGAAATAAGCTTTATAAAGGATTTCTATAAATATGATGTTTCAAATGCTTTAAAAATACAAATAGATTACAGTAAATATAAGTAACTATTCAGCCTCCTCTTGCCATGACAGGAATAAAAGGCTTACCTGCAAAAGCATTTTGAATAGCTTCAAGAATATTTAATCCATGTTTTCTAACTGTAGATATATAGCTTCTAATACGGGCAAAGTATTTAGTCCCATTTTCACTTCGAAATGTCCCTGAGATTTTCTGTTTAAGTTTCATCATTCTCAGATCCCGTTCTGATTGGTTATTATCAAAGGGAACCTGAAAATCATACATAAAAGCCAGAACTTCTTCTTTATGATTTTTCAACCGGTCAAGCAGGTTCTTGGATTTACTTTGTTTTTTACGCCCCCTCTTATTGGGCTGAGTATTGACAATATCAGGGAGATTGTCCAATCCCTCTTCTATAATCCCGTCATATTTTCTTTCAAATTTTCGTAGAACTTCTGTAACCAGGCAATTTATAACCGGTTTTGCAGTATCAACAGAAGCTTTTATCTCTATCAATAAACTTATCATTTTACTTGCCCATTCCTGCTTCTCTTCTTCAAACATATATATCAGTTCCCTTAAATGGTGGGCATTGCAAAGAGCGTGGAGACAATTATATTTAAAATATGGAGACCAGTAATCATGCACAGCTTTACCAGGGAAATCAGGTAATATCCCTCCATTATCCATACCTTCTTTGCCACGTTTCTCTTCTACTGAATAATAGGTTAGTTTTTCCGTAGATGCAACATGAAGCCAATGACGTTTCCCATTATATCTAAATCCTGTCTCATCAAACCCTACTACAGGAGAGACTTTTAGACACTCTTTTACTTCATTTTCATATCCTTCTAAACTATTATGACAATCCTCACTGAAATTATTAAATGTTCCCTCACTCATTGAATGAGAGAATACATCCTTGAAAAATTCACTCAGCCGTTCACACGATAAATATTGATATTCCTTAAGATATGTTGCCAGAGTCTTAAACTTCATACCATATTGAACTATATTTCCTGCTTCTTCAGGAAAGACTGCTTTATTTTCTATTCCACATACAGGACATCTCTTTATTTCTCCCTGATGTTCTATTACTTCTATCTTTAACTCCGGTACCTCAAATACCTGATGTCTCTCATATCTTATAACTTTACTCTTCTTCAGGGAAATTCCACATACTTTACATTGACTGACTTTATGTATCTCTACCTTATCAGGAACTTCTACCATTTTTAAGGTCTCTCCCTTATGACCTTTCTGTCCTCCTACAGGTCGTGAACCTGACTTTCGATTATTGTATATCTTTTTCTTAAATCCATCACTTGACGGAGGTTTACTACTATTATGGCTGTCTTTGGATATTTGACCCTCCAGTATCCTGATACGGGACTTTAAGTTTTCATTCTCTTCTCTTAGAAGTTTATTCTCTTCAAGCAAGCTTTTTATCTGCATTGATTGGTCTTCTATTATCAAATGCAGTTTATATAACTCTTTAATGAATTCTTCTGGATTTTCTCTTATTTTCTCTGATAATTCTTTTAAGTCCATATTCTCTTATTTTTCTCTTTCAGAAATTTCAAAGCAATATTGATTATATTAAAGAAATACTTGTTTTATGTCAATACACCATTTATAATATTTTTAATAGCCTGAATAGTTACGAATATAATAATTCTAAAATAATAAATATCGAAGAGTTAAAAAATATTCCTTATAATGATCTGGGGACTGTTTTATTAGAAGCTATGAAAATTATAAAAAAAGAGCCATCTTTATTAAATGAGTGTTATGAAGTAATGGTAAAAGCTATACAAAATTTTATTACAGCTTCCGGTGATGACAGCGATGGTTATAGATCTTCAGATTATTTAAAAAAATTAATTACTACAGAAAGAAACCCTAACGTTTTACAGTTTTTAATTTCAATATCAGAAATACCTGAGAGTGTAAGATATTTTGTGTAAACCTCCGAAATGAGATAAAATAAAGAAGATAAAAATTAGGAGGTAAACAAATGGGAATTATATTATCCAAAGAACAGTTAAAAAGCATAATAAAAGAGTATGACTTAAAAGAGGCAAAAGATGTAGGTAGTGCAGTAAAAGACCTGATGAAAGACATAATCCAGGAGATGATGGAAGGAGAACTGGAATCAGAACTCGGATATAGTAAATATGACTATAAGAACAAACAGACAACAAACAGCCGTAATGGCCATAGTAAGAAAAAAGTAAGATCGAGTTCAGGAGAAATAGAGCTCTCTGTGCCCCGTGATAGAGCAGGAGAATTTGAGCCAATAGCAGTAAAGAAATACGATAAGGACGTATCCTCAATAGAAGACCGCATATTATCCATGTATGCCAAAGGAATGAGTTCCAGGGATATACAGTCCCATATGGAAGACATCTATGGCATAAACGTATCAAACGATATGGTATCCAGGATAACAGATAAGATCCTCCCCATAGTAAAGGAGTGGCAGAAGCGCCCCCTGGCGGAAATCTACCCTATATTGTATATGGATGCCATGGTGTTCAATGTAAAGCAGGATGGCCAGGTAATAAAGAAATCAGCCTATGCAGTCCTGGGATATAATTTAGATGGGTTTAAAGAGATACTGGGTATCTGGATAAGTGAGAGTGAGTCAGCTAAATTCTGGCTCACTGTATTGAATGAACTGAAAAACCGCGGAGTAAAAGACATATTAATCACAACGGTAGATGGACTCACAGGGTTTGAGGCTGCAATAAAAACAGCTTTCCCTGAGACAGAAGTCCAGAGATGTATAGTCCACCAGATCCGCAACTCGACTAAATTCGTCTCATACAAAGACAGAAAACAATTCTGTAATGACATGAAAGAAATCTATAAAGCCCCAACAGAAGAAGCTGGTCGTGAAGCTCTCAGGAACTTCCGGGATAAATGGGGTAAGAAATATTCTTATGCCATACAGAGCTGGGAGACCAACTGGGACAGCCTGGCTACTTTCTTTAAGTATCCTGAAGAAATAAGGAAGATCATCTATACAACCAATGCCATAGAGAGTTATAATAATTCTGTCAAGAAAGTGGCAAAGACTAAAGGGAGCTTTCCGTCAGATGATGCCCTCCTGAAGACACTCTATCTTTCCACTATGGATGCGGAGAAGAAATGGTCCCAGAGGATGAGAACATGGAATTCTGTGATAGGAAATCTTATTATTTATTTCGGAGACAGGATTACAAGGTACCTTTGATGAATATTACAAATAGGAGTTTACACAAAATCTATGACACTCCCAAATACCTGGGAACCAGGTATTCACTTTAAGATTGACATTCATAGTATGGATGTTTTTAATATCCCAGTGCCCTCATATTTTCATCAACTTCTTCAGTGCAGTGCAGGTATATGGCAGTGGTGGTGATATCTGCATGTCCCAGGAGTTTTTGAACTTTCGTAATAGATACACCTCTTTCCAGCATATGGGTAGCAAATGAATGTCTTAACCCATGGAAAGTAGTTTTTATCTTCAGCTTCTTTACAATCCTTGTAAAAGCCTGCTCCACATATGGCATGGTAATAGTAAATCCTTTAAAACCTGCAATTTTATCTTTAAAATTCAGAGGCAAAAAAGCAATCCTTCCCGTGCCTTTTCCTTTTACCGATAATTTTATACTGTCGTTACATTTTATATCCGATTGGTTCAGATTCAAAATCTCCGATAATCTTAATCCGGAATAAAAGCTCAGTTCAATGGCAAATTTTAATTCTTTCCCTTTATCCGTTCGTGGAACATTCTGAAGAATCTGCTTTAACTGCTCTCTGGTAATAATTTTATCCTGAACTGTTTTCACCCTTCTTTTCTCTCTTTTATGCCACTCAGGTTTATAATCTATCTCTATACCGGCCCTTCCGGCCTTTTTTATGGCAGCCAGTGTCTGAAGATATCTGCTCTTAGATTTTATCTCCAGTTTCCCCTCTTCGATTAATTTAATAATGGATGAATATTCTTTCAGTGTTTTTTGACTCATGCTTAATCTATAATAATCCTGAAACCGTTGCCATTTCTTAATCTCTATTTTTTCATTTTCCATTTTTTCATCTCCTATGAAGAACTAATCATATATTAGTTATTCATATTATAGCAGAAAAAAAAGAAATAAACAAATGAAATTTTTCGTGAAAAGAAATTAATCCTGATTAGACAAAATGTCGTAAAATTTTCTGGGTGTTATAATTTTAGTAGACTTATATGATTTCAGATCAAGAAGGTGATAATTGCCGCTGACAATATAATCAGCTCCACTCTCAAGTGCACAGGCAGGGAAAATATTATCAGATGGATCAGCTTTTATAACATCAATTATTTCAGTAACATTTACCTTTAAAGCAAATTCTTCTAAATATTCAATATAATGCCTCATTTCATCCTCAGATAATTTATGTCTTTTTGCTATATTCGGATATCTGATCACTTTTTCCAATTCATCTATAGTTTCTTTACAGATGCAGAGAATAAATTCTCCATTAACCCATCTCCTTATAATCTGATTGCAAATTCCGCCGGAAGAAAGAAGACCACTCACTAACACATTGGTATCCAGAACAACCCTGAGCATTATTTACTTTTCCTCACTTCCCTGATTGCTTCCTTTATATCACCCTGAATTTCTTCTTCTGATACATTTGAATTACTCTGGGCTTTATCCAGTAAATTAAGAAATCCTTTCTTCTTTAACTCCTGTTCTTCTATAAATGATACAGGAACAATAGCAACCAGAGGTTTACCGTTCCTCTCAATAATATACCTGTCACTTCTTATACTTACCTCATTCATAATCTGCCCCAATGTCTGCCTTGCTTTCATAGCACTTATTGTTTTAAGCACTTTACTTACCCCCTGTATAATCATATTAACTATATCAATCAATATAATTATATCATATTTTAATAGATAAAAGGAATTTATTTTTCTTTAATTACTGAACAGAGATATATATCGCCAACATTTTGTGCTTTTTTCCTGTTAAGCTATATTTTCCTTTTGTAAAGCCAGTTTTTAAGATTACACAAAGTCAGAGAATCCGCATAAATACATAAAATAACGGGAAAATACTTTACCGTCACAAAGCCCCGTCCCCCCATCAGACCCGGGCAACATCTTATTATACCGGCTATTGCAGACAGCCCCGACATCTCCCCAGCTGCTTAAACCCGGCGAACTCGCTCCAGCCACACTTAGGGAGAAGACTCGCTGTTACACGTTTTTACAAACTCCGTCTAAGACTGACGTAAATCTTTGCGTAGTAGCTCAAAGACTTGCTGCACAAGACGTTCTACTTACAAAAGGCAAACCAACACGAGACTTCTTCCTGCTCCGAGGATGTTATATCCTGCTTGCACCGGTTCGATAAAACCCAGGGGAATCAGGTTCTACCGGAACAGAGCCACTTTTTTAGCGGAACTTCCAGAGTTTTTACAGAATCCAGCATAGCAGGGGTCAAATTTAAATGAAAATTTGTTTTAGATAAAATTTTTTAAGTTGTTACAATTTCTTACAATTTGAAAAACCGTTGTTACAAATCTGCTATATAATTCAGATAGTAAAAAAAATAACAGCAACTAAAATAAAAAATTGAAAATTAAAGGAGAAATTAAAATGATTAACGGAATACAGAATACAAAAGGAAATGATTACCAGGTAGCAGTAAAGATGGCAAAGACACACAGCAAAGAACAGTTAGAAACTATGTATAAAGAAGCTCAGAAGGGTCAACAGGGATCACAGAGCGGACAGGGGGGACCCGGTCAAGGCCCCTGACTATTACCCACATGTCAAATAGAGGGAATATTAGAATAATATAGAGGAGAAAAAAAGAAAAAGTAAAATAAAACCTGAAAATATTAAAGCAGGTGAGATAGTATGATAAAATTAGAAGAAATACTGAGTAAAGAAATAGATAAAGGCTGGAGTGAAAAAGAATTTAATCTGATGGATTTGAATGATAAAAGATTAGACAAACGTTTTAAAAAAGTATCAGAACAAATATCAAATAAGCCTCAATCTCCAATTAATCAAGCTTGTGAAACTGCAAAAGATACAAAAGCAGCCTATAGATTATTTGCAAATAACAAAGTAACAGAAGAAAAAATATTCTTATCTCATCAATGTCTGACTCTTGAAAGGATTAGTAAAGAAAATCTCGTTTTAATAATTCAGGATACATCATATTTAAATTTTAACTCCCACAAAAGTAAGACAGGTTTAGGTCCAATAGGTAACCGTTGCTTACAGGGTTTATTAATGCATAGTAGTTTATCTATTACAGAAGCTGGATTACCTTTAGGTTTGATAGACCTAAAGATCTGGGCAAGAGATACAAATAAGAAGAGACTTGGGAAGAAGGAACTGGAACAAACTCCTATAACAGAGAAAGAAAGTAATAAATGGTTAAACTCTCTGGAAAACTATATGAAGTTAAAACCATCAGGTGTAAGATTTATAACTATATGTGATAGAGAAGCAGATATATATGAATTTTTTAATAAAGCTAAAGACTTTGATAGTGAAATACTTGTAAGAGCTGCTCAGGATAGGAAATTAGTAGGTAAAGATGTAGGCTATCTATGGGAGTATCTGGAGAAGCAGGATGTTAAAGGCAAGACGGAAAGAGCGAAAAGTTTTGTTAGAAATAAAGTTTGCAACTGTTATTTTAAATCCTCCAGGCCATCTTACAAAAAAAGAGAAAGAAAAGTCAGGTTATATTACAATAGATGCAGTTCTGGCACGAGAGATAAAAGCTCCTGATGATGTAGAACCTCTGGAATGGATGTTATTGACCAATGTATCTGTAAAAACTTATGAAGATGCTATTGAACGTTTGAATTGGTATAAGAGAAGATGGGATATAGAAGTTTATCATAAAGTAATTAAGTCCGGTTGTAAAGTTGAAGATTGCAGGCTCCAGAGTGCTGACAGACTTATACCTTATATAACGTTATGCAGTATTATAGCGTGGAGGTTATTCTGGATAACTAAAATAAATCGAGTAAGTCCTGATGCTCCTGGTACTATTATTTTAGAAGAATATGAACTCGAAGCTTTATATGTAAAGACTCATCGTAAAAAGTTACCGGAGGATAGTGTTCCAACAGTAAGAGAAGTAGTTAGATGGATTGCACAGTTAGGAGGCTTTCTGGGACGTAAAGGTGATAAAGAACCTGGTATTACTGCCATCTGGAGAGGTTGGAAAGAATTAGAAACAATCTCTCAAATGTGGCTCATTATGAAATCTCTTTAAAAAGAAAGGAGAAAATTGAATAAATTGGAGAGTTTTAACGTGCATATGGTTAAAATAGATATGAAGTTTGACTATACAGACTTGACTGTGTCTAAAGAATATAAAAAATTGATGAAATTAGATTTTCTATTGTTTAAAGATGAAAAAAATAGGGAGATTTTCAAAAAGCAAATATCCTTATTTTTATAGAAACAAAACATGTGGGTAATAGTCAGGTGGGGGCGGAGGCCCCACACCTTTAGGCTTTGCAACATTGTTGCAGAGCCGCGTTATATGTTGTAAACTATGATTTATGGAAAATTACAACAATTCATCGCATACGATTTATCGATGTGAATATCATTTTGTCTGGGTTCCCAAATATGGGTAAAATCCCTCAAAGGGATAAAATTTCCCATAGAAAAAATGAAGTACCTTAATTAAATAATGGTTTTTTATAGAAAGTTTTTTCCCATTTTTAAGGTAAGGAAATGGTCGAAATTTTGGGAAATTTTAAACATCCAGAATCTCCTCTAAATTGATATATTCCAATTTTGTATTAAACCCCTCAAAAGCCTCTTTTATTACCTATAAATAACTTTGCTTAAATAAAACGTTCATTTAACTTAAGTATATTTATTACATAGAAATATATCTTTATTTTTATCAATATATGATTAAATTAACAAAAATAATGTGTTTATTTTAGCATTATAATAAATTAAAAATTCTATGGGATATTTTATCCCTTTGAGGGATTCTACCCAAATATCGTTATCATATATTGTTGAAAGATATAAAGAAACGGCTTAAGGATATATTAATAGAATTATGTGAATGGCTAGATATAAAGATATTAGAGGGAGCGGTATGTAGCGACCATGTTCATATGTATGTATCAGTGCCTCCGAAATATTCACCTTCATATGTTATGAAGATACTAAAAGGGAAAAGTGCCGAGCGATTAAGGAAGGAATTTCCTGATTTAAGAAAGAGATATTGGGGACTGCATATATGGGCAAGAGGATATTTTGTAAGTACTGTAGGAGTGGAAAGTGATGTTATCAAAAGATATGTACGTATTCAACAAGAGAATGAGATTAGAGGAGAGCAATTAAGGCTTTGGAAAGACAACGACGAATGACATTGTCAGGAGGTGTTGTCTTGTCCCCTAAAGCCACCGACAGGGTCGGTGGTTGTTTACTTCAAAATTTTCTAATCCCATTACTCCCTGGCTTTCAAGGGTATTATTTGAATTACTGTTTTCTTTTCCTGTAAATGTAGTAGGTGTAGCATCTGGAATATCAGGAGATTCTACTACAAGCCTTGCTATGATTTCTGTTTCTCCGGAGTAACTGATTACAGGAGTAGGAGTTGGGAGAGGACCTATATTTACAATGGAATTGGAAGTAATAACGGGCTGTAAGGTTATATCTGGAGGGATTGCTTTTAGAGTAAATCCCTCCTTGCCTAAATCTAAATCAACAGGTTGCATACCAGGTTTTATTTGAACCGGTTCCTTTGTATCTACATGGAACATTTTAAAAGCACCACTACGCCAGATTCCCCAGGCTTCTGCTCTGACATTTACCTTTACGGCAGGCAGAGGACCTATTACTGCTCTATCTTCGCCTAAATTCCAGTTGATAGTTGCTTTTGCTTCTTTCCCATCACCGGTTGTCATAACACTCTCTTCCAGGGCATTCTCTTCACGAACTTTAACTACAACATACATTACTCCGTCTGGCATAGATGCGATAAGTTCATTGTCTTTATTGCCGGAAGAAATAATACATTTATCGGAAACAGAGTCATTCTGTGGCCATACAACTTCAACAACTAAATAACCATAACCCAAAGGATTGACAGTTGGAGTTGTAATAGATGAAGGTTGAGTTATTACATCGTTTCCTCCGCCACAGCCATAGGATATGATAAGAGAAAGTATAGTTAAAAAAAATAGTGTTAGTAAAAATTTGATTTTCATTATGAATCCTCCCTTATTGTTTTGGTGAAAATTTCTTAATGGCACCGTTGCCGGAGTCAACATACACATTTCCTTTAGAATCTATTTTCATATCAGTATATGTAGTATCGTACTGATGTTCCGTGCCTTGAGAATTCCATTCTGTTATAAAATTCCCACTGGAGTCAAATTTCTGGATATGATAGATATTTCTACCATCTATACTTAATGCATATAGGTTGTCATCTGGATCTATTTCTAAACTACCAAAATACAATTTATCTTTATCCTTAGAGAACCATTTCTTTATCAATTTACCGGAAGAATCGAATTTGGCAAAAAAACCATTCCCATGAATGCCAAACTTTAATATGGTATAGATATATCCTTTAGAATCTACTGCTAAATCACATATCAGGGCGCCGCCCAGGGAATTAGATCTTTTTTCATACCACTTGTGTTCAAACGGATATAAAATAGATTGTAACTTCCAGTTAGCATCATACTTTTCTATATATGTCTGTGAGGCTAAATAAAAATTACCATTTTTATCCTTTGTAAGGTGCCTGACAAATTTTTGTACGCCAGAATCTTTTTTTGTTTCTATGACAGTTATAAATTTACCATTTAGATCAAAAATATCGATATAACTGTTATAGTCATAATAGGAAAAACCATCATCACTATTCAGCCTAAAGCTATGATATGCTTTTCCGTAAATAAGGTAAATATTTTCTTTATCGGCAAGAATATCGGCTACTTCTTTATCGTAAGATGTTCTTTTCTTTCTTTCTGAAAACCAGCCGGTTATATATTTACCCTGAGAATTATATTTTTTAATATTGACGAGATCACCTGAATAATATGCCAGATAAAAATTCCCTTCAAAATCTACTGTAAAAGGTTCACCTCTAATATGCTTAACATCGTATTCTCCTATACAAATATAGTCTTTTATTTGAGGAGTAGTCAAATGTTTTACTGTAGGAGTAGCCATAAACTGCTCTGTCACACATCCTGTAAGGATAAAGCACCATATGAAACATAATATTATCAAATATTTATTTCCCACCTTAATCACCTTACCAATGAATTGTATTATTTTTTGTGAACAGTTACAGTTACAGGAACAGGAAAATAAATATGTTCATTCGAGTCTTTTTGCCATATTTTGGCAGTGCATCCATTAGTATCAACATCATCTGTATTTCGTTCGTAGTATGCCGGATCAGGATTAACTTTATAATGATCTGTTAACGCATTATTTAGAGCCTCTGTTGCATGTAATGGTTTATCTATGTCAAATGATGGTGTCGCTAAAGGCATAGGAGAATGAGGTATATCTAAAGATCCATCACCGTGAATAATGTCCTTTGGACAGTCTTTAGGGCCATACATCATAAACCAGAAGAAATTATAGGCAAAAGGATAAGCCCATGTAGCCTGAGAAAACCTATCATAACCTATATATACTTTGGCAGTATTAAAAGAATTTTTCATATGCCAGGCGCAACAACCACCCCAGTAGACAAGCGAACCTTCAAAATTTGTTGCAGACTTGGCATTGAGATAATCAAAATAATAATTGGTAAGGGCAAGTTCTTTGACCCATTTTCTTACCAGCGCCTGCCCTGAACCCATAGTTATTTCTCTATTACGATAAAACCACCATCCTTTGTTTTGATCTATAGAAGAAGAATAATGTTTAAACTCTTTATCAGAATTCTCATCTGTCCACTTATCTAACGGTGAAAGCTCTTTGGAATTACGATTCTTGGCTAGAATAGTACAGGATAGTCTAAAGACTGATTCTGGAGGTACGTTATCTGGATTAAACGTTGTTTCATCTATAGTTACAGGGCCTCCATGTGCATTAATATAAATTATTCCATATTTTCCTATAGTTTCAAACGTCTTTGGAGTTACAATATTATCCCAGTTTAATGCATAGCATCCAACATATTTACCAAACCAAAATGCCTCACTCCAGTCCATATCAATATCTTTCCTCTCAGGGTCTGTAACATTGGATGTGTCTGTATTTATATATTTTACATCATAGTTATTCTGTTCTAATCTTTTCCGAATATCTAATTCTACCAGATACCTATCAGATTTTTGCCAATAATAAGGAGATAGCATTATTACATCGGCATTTTTGACAGTGCAGTTATTTGAAGTAGCAGTAAGATGAGTAAAAGGTTTTATTTCCTCTTTCCTGAGTAACGGATCATCTGTCCCCTGTTCCTCCATTATTATTGGATCCGAAGTGGAAATACATTCATTTCTACCATCTTTGAAAATAACCCATATATCATAAGGATTACCTATTGAAGCGGCACCTGATATTTCATCGGGTATAGGAGGCCCATCAGACACTTGCCCATTAAGCCATTGTATAGTGCGTTGATTCGCTTGAAGTTTCCCTAATTCTGCCTCCCATTTCTCATACTGGCAAATAACCTCTTCTATTTTTTCCTCATAGAATTCATCATAACGAGGTCGTGGAGTAGGAGTAACGCTCGGAGTCCAAGTAGGAGTCGGCGTTGGCGGAACTCCAAAAACAAACCCCGTCACATCTTGATTAAAGAAATCAATTACCTTCTCCTCCCTATGCCTTACCTTCTGACCATTTTCTGTTGTCCACCATGTGGCTCGGACTTTTACATTATGTGCTTTAAAGACCTTTTGTAAGGTATAATTCCCGTTTTCATCTAACTTGCAATGGCTTTTCGGACCAAAAGATTTTACAAAACCCTTGACCAGCGTGGCTCCACCCGTATATACAGTGCCGGAAATAGATGCCGCAGCTTTCACTATCTCTACCGGTATTTCAAGCTGTAAGTCACTTGTCTTAACAGTTATAGTAGTACTTATCGGCGTTGAAAGACTCTTCTTTGCATGGAAACAGACCCACGCTTTAGTATAATCTTTCTTTCCGCCTTTACAGAGAAAGATTTGGGGAGAAATACAGCCCAAGGAAGTATCATTTAAGGTAATAGTCAAGCCGGCGTTTTTAAGATTCGTAGTCGGATAGGAGTAAATCAAAACTTCCACTACCTCTCCAGGCATTACCATTATCTTTGAAGGTGATGATTTTAAGCCGGGGGTGGTATCATTACATGATGAACTTATATCACCACTGGTTACCGTCTCTGCCTCTAAACAGGTATCCTCGTTAATAACAACCTCAAGCTCTGTTGAAGAATTCCCTGCTTCTGTCAGCACCTGACTATTGAAACTTCCATCGGCATTTACAGGTATTGGCTCACTATTTTCTGAATCCTGATAGCTACTGTATAGATTTGCCGAGGAAGCATAGAGAGGAAGAGGTCGGCTATTAAACAGGGAGGCATTAAGAGCACTATACAATTCCTGGATCTGGGGAGAATTCCAGGTCTGTGGATCTTCTTTCAGTGTATCAGCTACCTGCTGAATAAAAGGCTGGTTGCCTGATGTATCTACTTTGAAAGCAGGTACATCGAAAACTTTCAGGTTCTCTACATTATCTCCTTCGTCTGTTACTGAATTAGTGACCAGAAGATATCCCTCAGCAGGTTTTGTAACAAGAATAGGTGTTGGAGTTGGATTGGTATAACTTACGGGATTTTCGGTGGTGGGATTGGTATTTGGCACTACGGAAGAATTTCCTCCACCTCCGCAATTTGACAGGAATATAACACAGATAACTGCTAAAACTACAGCCATACAGGGATATAATTTTGTTGTTCTAAACATTTTTAAATAACCTCTCCTCTCAATTTAAAGTAATTCCAGATCCAGATTTAGTTCAATCATAATAGCCAAGCAAGCAGCATCTGCTACAAGCATATTTTTTTCGAGACGCTTGCTCCAGGAGGCCAACTTTTCATAAATACATAAAAACTCTGTATGAAAACTTACAATTCTATCTTGTAAAAGTAAAATCCTTCCAGAATTATAAAGTATTTTATAGTTACTGTGATAGTGATTAGTATTTATAAAATAGTTCATTATGAATAATCACCTGACTTTCAGTAAAGTGTTGTGTCAAGCTATATTCATTAAATATCAGGATTGGTAAGAATTTTTTTAATATATTAAAAAATCCTGTTGATTTCAAAAAATTCCAGTCAAAAAAAAAAACGTTTATCTAATATAAAGTTTAAAATCCTCTTTTCATATTTTTACAATATGTATCACTAATAACAAATTAGTGATACTTATAAATGAGGTAATGAGAAAAATGGCTAAAATAAAGGAGAATATGGATAATAGCATAGAGGGTAAATTGAAGAGATTTGAAGAAATAATGGGTTATTCCATTTCGGATAAACGAAGTTGGATTATAAGAAAATTACAGGCGCATCAAAGAAATCCTTTATTAAGCACTTAAAGCCTCTATCACTGCTTTTGGGTTCTTTGACGTAACTTTCAGCAATGCCTGAGCAGGACCTTCTGGAACTCTTCGCCCCTGTTCCCAGTTACGAAGGGTCGCTACACTTACACCTATCATAAAGGCAAATTCAGTCTGTGACTTGCCGAGATTTTTACGAATTTGTTTAATATCTTCCGACCTGAATTCAAAGATACGACTTGCCTTCTTTTTACCACGACGGATCTCGCCTGCTTCCTGAATACTATCAATAAGTTGATTAAAATCACTGGTTTTCATAAAAACTCCTCTTTCATTACCCGGCGTAAGATATGAAGTTGTTCCGGGGTTAAATCATCTTGTTTAGTCTTGGGATAAGTAAAGAGCATATAAAAAGTTTCATTTGTTTTATCCCAATAATATATCAAACGAATTCCTCCGCTCTTTCCAATCCCTTTCGTTGCCCATCGGATTTTCCTGAGACCACCACTTTTTCTGATGAGAGCCCCTTGCTCAGGACGCAAAATTAAAGCGATTTGAAGTTTTCTGTATTCATCATCACTCATTAGTTCCTTAATAAGTTTTGTAAAAATCGATGTTTCTACGAATCGCATAATTTATTATACGCCAATGGCGTATTTATGTCAAATATCGTTTTTCGGGGGAAACAGGGATTTTGTTTCTTAGGAATTTTAATGAATTCTAGATGTTACAAGGATTTACAGCATTTTTTTCTAGTTTTCAGGGTCTAAAACGACTCATTTTTTAGGAAAAAGAAAAGTCCACGAATTCTTTATCAGGTAAGGCTTTTTATGAAAATTGTCAGATTACCCAATAATTCACTACAAAATTGATCTGCTATTTTTAAGGAAACCTTGATTTTACTGTTTTTTCTGTGGTTTATATTAGCTGTCTTTTAACTGTTAATATGAAAAGAATAAAACCCTTATATTGCAAGGGTTTCGATTTAAAGGAAAGTTTTTAAGGCGCATTTAACGACTTTGTTAGATAGATTCGTTTACATAAAGTAAACTTTAGAAATTAGCTTGAATTTTCTATTTATTTAAAAGATATATGAAGTTCTTTACCCAACCCATGAGCTACTTTTTTTAAAAATTGAATAGAAGGGTTATAATTTCCACCTTCTAGGCGGCTAATATTGCTTTGCCTTGTTCCTACTCTGTTGGCAAGTTCTTTTTGAGACAAATTTAATTCTATTCTTGTTTTTATTATTTGTCTTATCATTTCATATTCCGGTTCAAGCAATTTTACTTCTTTTGCAAATTCAGGATCTTTAAGTAAATCTTTTTTTATTTCTTCCCAGGAGACAAAAGGTTCTTTCATTTTTTGCACCTCCTTAGATAATCTTCCATATAACGTTTAGCGATTTCAAGCTCCCTCTTAGGGGTCTCATCCGTCTTTTTTAAAAAACCGTGAAGTAATATAAATGTGTTTTCTATATGAACAAAATAAAATATTCTTGATATATCACTGGCAAACTTTACCCTGAGTTCCCAGAGACCTTTATATTGCTCTCCAGTCAAAGACTTTGCATATGGTTCTCTTAATCCCGTACCATATTCTTTTAAA